>Ga0228711_1007430_pt1 | contig 15879 bp, 8 predicted proteins | sample MedpolnodulmetaG_2_FD_177996 | JGI IMG/M metagenome (GOLD analysis project Ga0228711, IMG submission 177996) | Root nodule microbial communities from Medicago polymorpha collected in Santa Monica, California, United States - brown nodules | ecosystem: Host-associated > Plants > Roots > Nodule...
AAAACTCATTCCTCTTTTTTTTTTTGTTCCATTTAAGTCTTTTATCCATCAAGCATGCACTAATTAGCCCTTTTTACGGTTTTTCTATTAAAAAAATATTGAAATAATAATTTTATTAGTAACTTTATTTTGTAAAAATACTTCTTTACTAAAAATAAAGAAATTCATAAACCACATTAACATCTTCATAATATACCTCCAAATTGTTTGAATATCTTCACTTTCATCTTCTTCCTTAAACTCAAAATCCAACCACATTAACATCTTCATAATACACCTCCAAATTGTTTGAGTATCTTCACTTTTATCTTCTTTCTTAAACTAAAAATCCAAAATCCTCAAATCTCAATAAACCTTGAGTTTATCAAATCTAGGAAATCCTCAAATTGGTTGTGAGATTCAATTGACACAAATTAGGAAATGTCAATTATTTTCTAGAACAAGATGAACTATATTTACTCGACCCATGAAGTTGTGTTGGGTCGTCCTACCAAGTCTATCTCTACAAACATTGTCCACCATATCTACACCATAACCAACAGAAGAATATAAATTAAACACTCTGTTTAGCATTCCATTGAACACCTAGAGCAGAAAATATACACTCAATATTCATTGTGTTATTTCAATTCTTAAACTATCACATTACATTAATATTTAGTTTAATCTACATTCATAGTACAAAAAAAACATTCTAATCAATCTACAACAATCTATTTCACAATCTATAATCGTAACATAAAAATATTACAATGTGTTATTTTAATAGATTTTGAATATTTACTTGTTGATTGTGTCATTCGTTCTTTGACATTGAAGAATTTTGATGGAGTTTGATTTGTTGGAGTAGGGAGGGATATTGTATGGTTTGTGCTTGAATGTGTGAGTTTTTGTTTTTGGTTATGTATATGTTACAACGAGACTTGTAACTTTCGTTCACGAGCGAAAGAGAATTAAAAACCGTTCAAAAACAAACGTAGTTAATTACAATTGGAGATATTTTCTTCAAAAAAATAAATTACAATTGAAGATATTTTTGGTAGTTCGAAGTGCTTATGAGCAAATGGTAAGTGCCTAAAGAGCAATTTCCTAATAATATACAATTTGAGAGGAAATTGACCCATCAAGGCATGCATTCAAAAACTACATGTAAAAAAAACTCTATTTGTCTCAAATTAGGTGTTCATTTTGAGTTTTACACGGTTATTAAAGAAACTATCAGCAGTGTGATTTTAATGGTAAAATGCGTTTCATTTACTAAAACACTCTTATTAATTATAGTTAGTGGAATAACTTGATGATTGAAATGCAGTCAGTAATGGTATATTAATGAAAAAGAATAATAAATATTATTTGTATTGTAAAATTGACAAATAATTCAAGACAAAAAAAAAGTAATTGATATCTAATGTAAGACGAAGGTCAGACCCGTCCTTGAGCAAGTGCAAACAACTCTACGAAGTTGGGCCTCCGATTTAAGTGGTGCTCGATTATTTGTAGGAGTATGCGTATAATTGTTTTTCTCCCTTTTAAAATTGCTCATTCTCTGAAAAATGCCCAACATGAGTTAACTCACGCAGGAACTTTTAAGATCGGTGAATGAGCAAAAACAAAAGGGAGAAGAGCAATTTCCTTGTTAAGGGTGTGTAGGATTTTTTTTTTTTGTTGTTACATAGGCCCAAATCAAACACTTATTATTTGACAAAAATAATGAGTAAATGGATCAGTTAGGCACAATCCACACACTTTCACCAACAACAAAAAAAATCAACAAAATAAATTGAAATCATAATGACGTTGATTATTAATATTTAATTGTTTAAATTATCATTAATTTTTTTAATATTACTTTTCCCATCCTAGTTGTTTCTCACGTGCCCTATTTTTTTTTTACAAAATTACCTCTTGTTTGGATTTTAAAAGTCGAACGGTGTTTCAACTTATGTAATTTGAATGGTGTAAAAGCTGAAGGCAAGCATGCAACTATGTTGATGCTTAACTTGAGCTTCTGAAAAACCCGTTTAGAATATAGAACCGGAAATGTTTACAATAATTCAGAATATATAATACAAATTGTTAGTTTTGGGCCTACTTCTCTATTCTTGAAACCTAGCTATTAAAAAGCGGGAAACGGTTCAGATTATAAAATCCCTTGGAAACCTAGGTTTTTAAAAAGCGAGAAACGTTTCATATTATAAAATCTGAAAATATATATAGGGTTTGCCCAGAACCTGACAGAAGTTCATCACCTTTATCACCAAACACTCATGCACCTCCAAAAACACACCATCTTGGGCGAAAACGTGATTCGGAGTAGCAATCTAGTTATAAAGGGGACGTCAACAACATCATTTTCGTTTGAATGTAAATGTAATGTTGCTATAAAACCTTTCTCATTCGATTTTTAAGCTTTTTCCTTTCGATCACGTCACCACAAATGTACCAGCTTTGTTCGGATTGTGTAATCCAAAAGCTTAACAACGTGATTCAGATTATAAGTTTTGAATCATACCAGTACAAAAACTGTCAAGTTTTCATGAAAATGGTTTTTCACAGTTTCAGTTATGGATGCTCTCATTGATGCCCCATACTTTGACACTTGACATTGAACCCACTATATTGTGTTACCGACTATTTCTCCTGAAGTTTTAGATAATTCCGGAAATGCCATAGCTGAGGATCTCCAACCTCTTGTTGATATTCCTTTCGGCGATGCAAAAGTGGAGGATTCTCCTCCTCTTGTTGTACCTCCAGCTAATGCTCCTCAAGTTGTTTCACCTCTACTTGTTCATATTGATCATCAAGAACAATTTACCACTAAAAGAAAGTTTCTAACATTGAACAATTTGTTGGAATAGGTTCGAGAAGAAGTAAGGAAGCTAAGATTTTCACACGTTATTGGAAAATCATATAAAGGTGAAAATGAGAGAAATGCATTTGTTACAGTGATATGTGAAAGAGGAGGTTCATATACCGAGTGCAAAAAGTTGTCCGGGCGTAGGATATCTGATTTTCTGAAGTGTGATTGTACGTTCATTGGAGATATTATTTATTGATTACTGATGATTGGAGCCTTAAAGCTAGTGACAAAAAACACAACCATGAGATGTCAGATGAGTTGAAAGGTTATAAAACTGTTGGACGTCTAAACCCAAATGAAAATAGATACCTTCATGAGTTGGCAAACTCAAAGGTTCCTCCTAGGCATATTCTTACCAATTTAAGGAATATGAACAATAGAACTTCAAATACTAGGCAGTCTACTAGGGGTCTGAGAACAGAAATGAAACATATCATGAAACCATTAGTTGAAAATAAGTATATTTATCATGAAATCTTTAGTTAAGAATAAATATGTTTATCATTGTACGAAGTATGCTGATTCTGATGATGTCATAAATATTTTCTAGGTGCATTCAAATGCTATTAAGTTGTTCAACACGTTATTTATTGTGCTTGTGTTAGATTCCACTTATAACTCCAAAAAAATACCGTCTTCTGTTTATTGAGTTTGTTGGTGTAACTTCTACCAAGTTGACGTTGTCTATTGCATTTGCTTATATGATGTCTTAGAAGGAAGATAAACGTCACTTGGGCTCTTGAGAGGTGTCATGATCTGTCAAACTCCAACAATATTTCACCTAAAGTCGTTGTCACTGATCATGACAATACTTTGATGAATGTTGTTGATACTGTTTTCCTAGAGGCTAGACGCTAGTACTCTGGTGATCCTAAGGATATAAAGGAAAAAATCTCTCTTATACTTTACTGAGATTTGTTTTAGGCCCTTTTTTTTTTCAAACCGTTTTTAGTTGAATTTATGTTTTCTGTATTTTGTTCTTGTCCTTGAACATTTTGGATTATATAAGCTTAACAAAAAAGAAATGTTTTGGCTTATATAATTTGAAAGGGAGTTAGGGGCATTTTGTATTATAGTATTTGAACTATGTCTTACATTTTCAGAATATATAACTTGAAATGTCTCAGAACCAGAACAAAATGCATTTCCCTGGTTTCCTACTGCTTCCAACTAACATTTTTGTATACAATACATGCAAGGTTTAAAGATGCAGACTATAACATGAACCTGCATATGAAAGAATAATTTTGACAATTTGTTTTGCCAAAGACGACCTCTATGCGTCCACCTCCAAAAATAGGTCAATAGAAAATGGGCGTACAAAAAGGATAAACATATTGTACAACAAACAAAGCTTTGGGAGTATGTTAACTCTCAAGATCCAGATACATAGGCTTCACACTAATCCTCCTAAGCCACGTTTGGTTAAAGACAATTTCCCACACAAAGACAAAATCATGTCATTCATGCATGAATTTATTGAAAAGGTGGTGTATGTAGCCGGTGATGATCATTGTGGATTCCGTGCAGCTGGAGCTTAAGTAACATATATGTTGATGATTATCTGATGATCTGTTATCAACTTCTAAAAGACCTTACAGTGAAGATAATGATCGTTATTTTCTGATTGATTGGGTCAAAAATCGCTTCGACAAGGTCTAACATGCTCTGACCGGTGATGATATTGGTCTTGCTCCACGAGATAAATGGACGTTCATGTCGGATGTGAGTTTCCTCATTGCACAGAGATACAAGCATGTGGTCGTTCTATTATCCATCGAACAAGGGCAATTAGAAACTTTTTTTCCTCTATGCGGTGCACCTTCGCATAAAGACCGAATTATGTGTCTAGCGCATGTGGATGACAACTATTTTATGATGGTATACTTTTGAAAAATGATTTTCCAATCCCTCCCACTTTCGTGCTATGGAGACAACACTGTCAAGAAGATGCAAAGTCACAGGATTAAAGATACGTTGGTAGGATGATTGCTTTTAATGAACTAAGTCGGCGACGGGTTATGAAATAATAGGAGATTATGATTTGTACGTTGTTGAAAACCCTGACCATGAAGACAAGGTTGCTGCTCATAAGAAGGTAAAAAATGAAGTCAAGATTGGAAAAGATGAAAGCCTTCAACTTGATGATTGTAGCATAGATCTTGGGACATATTAGTTGAAGTGTATATCATAAACAACTACATGATGATTTTTTGATATAATTATAAGCTCATCGTCTTTTAAATTATTTTATATAATGAAAATTTATTCAATCCACAAAGACATAAAACCAATGCAAACAGTTTATTCAAATTTGACAGATTTTGGATTAAATAATCTGAAAAATCATAAAGATTGTTCATATTATATAATCTAAACAAAAGATATTTCCGGAAAAAATATGGCGCAAGAGAAATTCATAGATAAGAAAAGTAATGGTTTAATTTTTTTTATTAGAGTCTATTTTTTTTTTGGGTTAAATATGTTTTTGGTTTTTATAAATATACAAACATTTTCGTTTTAGTACATCTAAAGTTTTCCTTGAACTTTTAATCCCTATAAAATTTTCAATCACTACTTTTGGTCCCTATTTTAAAGTAAATTTTTGTATTTTTTAATGAAATTGTGTAGAAATATGTAGAATATTGTAAAAATCACTCCTAAAAAAATTAGAATTAACAAAACATAAATTAAATATGAATTTTTAACCGCCAAAAATTTAAATATTAATATTCATATTTAATTTATGTTTTGTTAAAAAATTATAATTTTTTTTGGAGAGATTCTTATAATATTATAATTTTTTTCTGTAAAATTTTAGTAAGGGCCATTTTGTTACGGATTAAAATAAAGCAATTTTGACATTAAATAAGTTAGAGATTATATTTTAGAGATTTTATGAAAAATCAGAATCTATTTTGCGTTTGTTTACTGTAGTAAAAATAACTTTTTTTAAACAAATAATTTAGTTTATTTGGATACAATTATATCCAAGAGATTTTTTGTTACAAAATTAGTTCAATATTTATCTATTTTGACAAGAATTAGTTCAATATTTTAAACCATATTTTCTCTCTCCTATAAAAAATCTAGTTTCTGCTGTTAACAACCTCATCATCTTTATCCTCAAAATACAAAACTCAACCCAAAAAAATCAAACAATCCTAAAGCTAGAGATTCTATTAATAATTAATTCTCTTACAACAACATTATCTTGCACCATCAATAACAGAATCCGAGCACAAAAACAAAATAAATTAACAAAAACAAAATCCCTTTTGTATCTGTTATCGATTAACATTCATCATCTTTATGATTTTTCTCACTTTGTCCAATAATGGGTGGTGTAATGCTCATCTGCATGAATAATGCTTCAATTTCAAACATCAATGGTCAACGAGCACTTCCCAGCGTTACATTTTCTTGTCATATTTCAATAACCATATACAATTCATTAACAAAAACAAAATTGAAATAAAAAACCCAAAACCTATAAATGTTAAATCTACGAACATTGCAAATGGGAATCAAAGATCTTCTCAGATTCACAAACATTGCAGATGGGAATCAGAGGGTTGGTCTTCAATGTCGTTGAATCAGACGTTGGGTCAGCGTTGCCGCTTCGATTGGTGAGGTTGAGGGGTTTAGTGTTACTGCAGTTGTTGCTACGCCGTAAATCTGCACCTCCGATGCCGTGACTTCTTCCATATTGCATGATGTTACTCTATCTTTCTCTTATGCGATTGAGATTCTGATTCAATCTATGGTTATTATTTACACAAGACATGGATTTTTTAGTCAGCACTAAATCACAAAAAGTTTCAATGTTTGCTTTTTTGGGTTTTTTTTCTCTACCGCAAGATTGGGGCATGAAGATGGGGAAAGAAGGGTTGGGAGAAAATAAGGGTAATATAGGGTTTCAGTTTAACAAAGGATGAAACAAAGAGATAAGAATCGATGAGTTTATGGGCTGATGAATCATGAAGATTATGATGTTGTGTTGTTCATGTTAATTCACGCCTATTCCTTTTTCCCTTCCTTTTAATTTTTTTTTAATTTAAAAAATGAATATGTGGCTTTTTTATTTTTTTTTAATTCAGGAATTACACATGTGGCATGCCATGCAGGCGTTGACTGGGTCAAAATTGGCCAAAAAGACTATTATTGCAAAGAGGCTAAATCTTAGGGGGCCAAAATCGCAACTTTTTCAAACTTAAGGGGGAAAAGTGCAATTTAGCCTAAAAAATACTATCATATATAGAATTATATATAACTTATAATAAAAATAGTAGCAAAAAATGTTTAATTTTGTTTTTAAAATTTTTCTATGACGTTATGCCCACTATCTCCATAACTTAGTTGAGTTTTTTTATTTAGAAAGAAGGTTCATTGACCACGAGAGAGATGTCTTTTTAGGAGGTGTTTTAATGGCATGATCACATGTTGTAGAATGTAGAGTTTGATGTTTTTGGGTATCTGCAGTTTCACTTAAACTCACGAAGAAGAAATAGGGAGCACATAAGAAAGAACTCAGGAAGAAGAAACAAGGAGTAGAACAAGCGTGTGGTTAAGTAAATAAAAAACTGGGTTAAAAATGTAATTGTTTAATTAGGAGACCTCATTCCATCCTATACACCCTAAATTGGGGGGAATGAAAAATTAAGGAAGATGATGGAATGGGATGGAATGAATTCCATCATGTACCATTCCATTCCATTTTTTTTTTAAATATCCAAACAATGGAACTCTATTCCATACCACTTCATCTCATTCCATTCCATCAATTCAAACAAAGCCTCCATACCACTTCATCTCATTCCATTCCACCATATTCCATCAATTCAAACAAAGCCTTAAAGTTGATTTTTTTAATTTAAGAAATTAAAACAAAATGTTAACATATTTAGAGAGATAAAAAACAATTTAACTTTTGTTTTTTTTAATAGAGTCGGTTTTTAATACTAGAGCAGAACCTCCAACTTTATTTGGACGGTCCTACTAAGGTAGAAGTGTTCTTATGGATGATACGGGGTGTTTATTCAATTTTTTAATATGCCACGTGAATCGCGATGTCTTATGTAATAAGCATCAAACTTTATTGAAAACTTTTGACTTTTTAGATGAAGACACAGTCCAACAAACATGTATCTGTCTGGTCTGGTGCGTTAGGTTCGGTAAGGAGAACTAACTAACTCATTCATCATGAGTCAATACAATTCCTGAAACAAAACAAAAATGGGAGATTCGAAGGTAGAAACAATTTCCCGATTAGCTCAATGGAAAATCGACAACTTTGGTCCTTGTTCTTACAAGAAATCAGACCCTTTCAAACTTGGTATTTGGAACTGGTAAGTAAATAATCACAAACGTTGTTGAATTCAATTATACTATGTTGAATTCTTGGGTTGTTATTTTACTATGTTGTTGTTTTTCAGGTATTTGTCGATAGAGAGAAACAGGTATTTGTATATTCATCTATTTCCTGAACCTTCGCGTGTTTCTAAGGAACAGCCTCCTATTGCTCGTTTCATTCTTCGTGTTTCCAATACAGCTTCTTCTTCTTCTTCCTCCCGCAAATTTTACATTTCCCCTGGTTAGTATGTTATCTCTTACTTCTTTTTGTTTTCATCTTTTTGAAGCTAGTTCAATTGTATAATATATGCACTTTATGCGACTTAATCACTATAATATCAGTTCCTATTGGAAAAACCAAGTCCATTAAAGATAGTGTCTCATTAGAGTTTACAAAGGAGTAAACCATCAAATTGGTCCCTGGGACCTAATTGAGAAACTTTTGACATAGACAGGGACTAATTTGAAATATTAATAGAGTCAGAGACTAATTTGAGAACGACTTACAAAGACAGAGACCAATTTGGTGGTTTACTCGTTTATAAAGAGTGACATCTTTCACCTTACAAAAGCCGGTTTTGTAAAGATGAGTTAGACTCGACATAAAAATTATCTGTCAATTTGGTTCTCCTTGAATTTCATTAGTAGGATTATTTTAATTCTTTTGTTAATAAAAAGTTTAGGTAAGTTGGGTTCCGGGGCTGACTAGGGGTCAAGGCTTACCGATCACCCACCAAAGAGATTCTCATGCGGGCGACGAGTGTTGTACCCACGCCCTTGCGGGACGTGAATCCAACTCCTTACCAACTGAGTTGGGCTTCGAGGCTGACTAGGGTTCAAGGAAGGTCTCGAAGCTTACAAATCACCCACCAAAGAGATTCTCATGTTGACAACACGAGCTATACCCACATCCTTGCGGATTTGAGTCAAACTCCTTACCAACTGAGCCAACCTTTATTGGCTATTAGTAGGATTATTAGCAGTAGGGTTGGACTGCAAACAAGAACTAAGGAAATGTCCCCATTGATTGATATGGATTCCGCCACTAATGACAGTTTAGATAATGAAGGTTTTTTATGACGGAAAGACTAAATTGACTTGCGATTTTCAATTTATGAGATGATTTTGTTGTTTCATAAATTTTGAGTACTAGATTGGTGATTCACTCTACAGCTTTAATCCTGTTTTATTGTCTTTCCTTTTGCTTGATACTAAGACTTTAAGTTATCATGTAAAACCTCATTTCCTCTAACTCTCGATCCGTGTTTGAAAGTGATAATGTATGGGGGGTTTGACTCCAGTGAAGTGAGTAAAGAGTAAAGTGTGATAATTAAGGGTTCTTATTGTATGGTAATATTTTAGTTTTAGATTATTTTTCCCCATTGGTTCTGTAGTCCTTACTACGATACTAAGGAAATACTCAATAAGGGTGTCCAGAAGAGACTGATTTTTGGGTGGGGATGTATACAAATTTACTGTCTACTGTTTAGATATTTTAATCTGTTGCGGAGGGAAAAGAGAGGTATTGAATGGAATGCATTTTAGGTTGTTTGATTTTCTTTATTCCTATTGTTGTATGTTAACAATCTAAATGATGGCGCCTGGTAAATTACGGGCATTATGTTCTGCCTGCATCTGCATTCACTGTCATGATCTTTATAATGTAAAAAAAAAGGGCAACCCAGTGCACTAAAGCTCCCGCATACACAGAGTCCGAGGAGGGGTCCCATCATTTGGTGTATTGTATGCAGCCTTACCCTATTTTTTACACAAGAGGCTGTTTCCTGGACTTAATGTATTACAAGAAAATGCTTCTGGATCTGGAATTCTAACAAACTCTTAAACAAACCCTGCATCATCTGACGAATCCTGCTTATTATTGTATCCCTTGCCCCAGGCAGCAGGGGATAGCCATAATATTGTTTAGATCTTTCAACACTCAAGTTTCGTATCAGGAAACATGCAGGATAATATAAAGTACATAAATTAAGCTGCACGTATACAACAAAATTAGGAAATGTTGTAGCTATATTTAAATAGAGAATTGGACCAAGTAGAGACTTCCACGAGCTAATAATCTCAAAGTGATGCACATTTAGCCCAACATTGTAGTTTTTTTTATCACCAAGAAAAGAAGTTTCTGCGGTAAATTCGTATGGAACTGCTTGTTTAGACTTCAAAGTGAAGTAAATTTAGTCACCAATTGTAGATCTAGTGATCTGTCTTGGATTTATAGATATATGCTACTGTACAGTCCCTCTTTAGTTTTGTTTACTAAATTTACTAAATACCAACAATCCATACAGAACTAATTTTGTGGGAGCACCTTAAATTTGCAAAAAAATAAGTTTGATATTGCATTCATTTGTGCCACATCAAGATTGTATGGTGAAATGCTGATAGAGGTTGTATTTATATGTCCCTGTAATGCCACAGTTCATGAAAGGGTGCTTAGAACCTGTGATGACTTTGTCTGGCCTGTGGATACTACATTCCTTGGTCGCTTGATTATTGATGTTGAATTTCTTGACCTCAAGATCCATCCTCTGAATGTGAGTCTCTAATTTGTGTAATCATCATCACTATGTTAATAGTACACTATTGATTTAACTAGATATAATATGGCTTATTTATAAATATATTGCATTTTTTCCGTTATATTTAATAGGATATTGTTTTTTGAATTTGCGTCGCTCGCATTGCCCTCAGCGAACCTCTGAACTAGTGTTAAATTGCTTTTTAACATTCAATCTTTTTTTTCTTCTTTCTTTTCCAACTGAGTCAGGGTGGAGAAGCCAGTTCCATATGGCCATCTGATGGAAAACTGCATTCTGTTGCAACTCAAAACACTCTCCAATGCCTCTCTCGTATGCTTGACGAAGCTATACATGCTGACCTCACCATTATAACTGCAGATGGTACACTTAAGGCTCATAAAGCAGTTATGTCTGCAACCTCTCCTGTGTTTCAGACCTCGTATCACAACAGCAGCGAAGACAAAGAGTCGTCTACAATCCACATAGAAGACATGTCACAAGAATCCTGCGCAGCCCTTCTGAGATACATGTATGGAACAATAAAATCCGAAGATTTCTGGAAGCACAGGCTGGCATTGCTTGGAGCAGCTAATAAATACGACATCGGTGATCTCAAAGACGCGTGCGAGGAAAGCCTACTTGAAGATCTTAACTCAGGAAATGTTCTCGAGAGGCTTAATGAGGCTTGGTTGTACCAGCTGCACAAGTTGAAGAAAGGATGCTTCGCATTCTTGTTTCATTTCGGTAAGATATATGATGTTAGAGATGAAATAAATACGTTTTTTCGTCATGCAGACAGGGAGCTCATGCTAGAGATGTTTCAAGAAGTGCTTACAATTTGGAAATAGGTTATTTCATTGAACTATATAGGCACACTCTTGTATCTTGTAGTATGATATGGATTCATGTGTATAATCATGTTTTTACTTTGTATTATAGTACTGGATTGTATTACTCTGTAGATAGTACTGTTCAGTCTCTCAACAACATATCTGTTAAGATGTCAAATGTGTTGTTATTTAGTTATATAAGTGGCAAGTTGATTTTGGTTGGTTTATATATTTTTTGCTTGTTTCTTAAATTAATCAAATAATAACGTGTCTTGGGAAGCTCCAACTTAACACTATCTTTGGCATAGGTAAAAGCTACGAATCATGAACACAGACACTGACACATTGACACCAATAATAATTTCAGAATAACACAATTCAGTATAATCATAGGTGTCAGTGTCGTGTTAGTGTTGGGTTCCGACGCGTGTTTGACACTTGGATACACCTAATGTGAGGAGTGTTCGTACTTCATAGGTAAATATCTTTTATTTTGAGGTCAAATTGTCTTGTATGTGATGACTTCCAAAACTCCTGTATCCTTTATTAGTAGATGAAACTTCTTTATTTTCTTATGTATTTGCTAGTTCCTTTATATTTAGAAGTTTTCCAACTAGTATGATTGAGGGCAAATCTAAAAATTCATATTCAATATATATTCATGGTAATCAACTATTTAATATGTATTCATGATATACATAATCTCATAAGTAAAAAGGAAGTATATAAAATATTATTATGAACTTCTAAGAACTAAATAATGACAAAATTCTAAAGACTAGAATACTTTAAAAAAAAAAAAAACTGTGCATCAATTCAATTATACTTTCCTGTAAACAAATCAAATTCTGATTTGAAAATATGACCATTGAATTTCGGAACGACACAATGGGCAGGAATATAATCGATTGCTAATGCAACACTGCTTAAGCCATCGAGCAACACAGTGTTGATGGAAAACATGCATGCACTTGGTACGAACAATGTTTGGTACTTCTGTTTCATTGTAAAACTCCTTCAAACAAATTGAGCATTGTTCCATTGAACAAGCGGTAACTGCAATGTCCTCCACTTTGATCTTCTCCAACGAATTCATAACCTTACTTACATCATGAGCAGTAACATTCATCTCCAATATACGACGTCCTTCAATGTTGACTGTAATCATATTTCTCGCGTACTCGCCCATGCGAAGTAGAGCATGTTTCAACACTTCGGAAGGAATAGGCACGACGGAGAAAGTGTTGAGTAAAAACATATTAGTATAACTATTAGGATTCAAGCATTCAGATACATCATATTTGCTCAAGATGCTACCAGGAATCAAGAAGTAATAGCATATGAATGAAGTGGATTGGTAGTGGTAAAATCTAATGTAGAAATAAGATTTGTTAGAGGATGTCATGGATGATATCAATGACATGAGTGATTCTATAGTAAGGTTAAGGAAATTGATTTTCCTTTTTTGTTGATAAAATAAAATGGTTAATGAATTTGATGTTAGTTGGTATTTTGTTTTTATAGAGGAACAATTTCAAGACTCCAGATTAGTCAAGGAAAACTAATATTGGTATTGTTACAAAAAAAAAAAAAACTAACTAGCTCTTGGGACCATCACTTGTAATTGCTCTTCATTTTGAGTCATGTTAACCCATGATTTGCTTAGAAACTCCTTAGCTTGTTGATGTCATTTTAAAAGATAAGAATATATTATATTTGTTATAATGTTGTTCTCATTAAAAAAGATAAGTTTAGTTTTTTTTTTTAAAAAAAAAATGATAAGTTTAGTTTGTTACAATATTAAAGTGCAAATTATCTATACATATACTTTAAATCAAAATCAAAATCTCGCTCTTTTTAAGAGAAAAAACAAAATTTCATAAAAATTATTGTTCATAATTTATATGCATTAGAGCAATAAAAAGAACATACTGATGGACACGGAGTGTCGTCTGAACGTTAGTTTATATAAAGAGGACACATACCTATATATAAAGGGAATACATGACTTTTAGTTGATTTCTTATTTTCCAATTATACCCTTCATTTTTATAATATAATTCAAAATTTTAATAAAAAATAGTTATATCGCATTATAATAGGAACAATTGAAATTTGGATTTAACGTGATACTTTCTGTGTTTCTTTATAAGTGTCACTTTAGAATAACACTATCCAATTAAGAGAGTGGATTTTTAGAGATTTTTTTTCTTCATTATACAACATTTTAATTCACCAATAAATTTCTATTTTTTTAATACTCTCTCCCGCTCTCTATTTCCTATAAATTTGATGTGCTATTTTTTATGACATAACAAACGATTACGATACACTCTCTCCCACTTCAATAAATTCTTTTTTTTTCTTCACGCACACTATCTCTTCTATAAAATTGATGGACCTTATCTCTCTTTCATAACAAACAATTGTCAATTTATAGCTGCAAAGCAAACTAAAATTTATTTCAACTTCATATATATTATATATAGCTGCAAAGCAAACTACCCCTTTCAGCACTTTTGAGATCGATTTTTTCTTTCAAAAATGTCCTTAATTTTCAATACAAATAACTCATGTAACAAATAGATAGAAATAACTTTAAATATTAAAAAGATGTAACAAACACGATATAAATATATATATATGTCTGATTTTTCCTTTATCATTTAAAAAATGTAACAAACTAGATGAGTATATTTATACTTACTTTTTTAATTATCCCAATTATACCCTTTAACAACTTTTTTTATAATAAAGATTGTTGTTGGTGTAAAAAAAAAAGAATTTAGATTATATTTCTTTGGTATATCGTTGGTGTTATTGAAATAGATAATCATGTTTACTTTGGTTTATCATAACTAGATAACAACAAACATTTATATTTTTAGTTTTAATCAAAATCAAAATTTTATAAAAAAAAATATAGTTCATAATTTTCAAATTTTAGTGCAGTAAAAAGAGTTTCGCTAGTGTCTAATAAATGTACTTAACAATATTTAATGAATGATTATGAATGCTTAGCTTATATATGCAGGCCAATCTATCTGTTTTGGAGTGGCACTCTAAAATGGATTGTACTTTTATTTATATTAATACTAGCGAAAAGACGGGCACGTTGCCCGTCTTTTGCTCTTTTAATTGCATTAACGTTTGAAAATTATGAACGACGTTTTTTTTATTAAATTTTAATTTTGATTAAAAGTAAAAAATATAAATATTTTTTGTTTTCAAATTATAACAAATCAAACTAACCATGATTATCCATTTCAATGAAACCAACAATATAACAAAAAATAATAATATAAATTCTTATTTTTGTAATGACACCAAGATCAATCTTTATTATCTATACTATATATGAAGAAAACTACTCCTTTCAGCTCTTTTGGGTTGAATTTTTCTTTCCAAAAAAGCCCTCAATTTCAACACAAATAACACATGTAACAAATAGATAAAAATAAATTTAAATATTATAAAAAATGTAATAAACACGATATGAATATATATAATATGTTTGTTTTTTCCATTTATCATTTAAAAAATGTAACAAACTAGATGAGTATATTTATACTTAGTTTTTCATTATCTCAATTATACCCTTAAACAATTTTTCCTATAATAAAGACTGTTGTTGGTGTCATTAAAAAAAATAATTTAGATTATATTTTTTCGTTATATTGTTGGTGTCATTGAAATTGTTTTTTTAGAGATTGTATCATTGAAATTGTTAGTTTGGTATGTTATAACTTTTGAAAGCAACTAATATTTATTTTTTTAGTTTTAATTAAAATCAAAATTTCATAAAAAAAAATACCCTTTAGAATTTTCAAACGTCAGCGAAATAAAAAGAGCGGAAAGACGGGCACGTCAGTGCAAGTGCCCGTCTTTTCGCTAGTATTAATAAAAAAAATTAATTATATTTCAATGAGCCTTCTCTTCTTTCTTCCTTTTGAACATTCATTTAGTCTTTTGCCTTTTTTCCATCATAATTGTTCTTCTATTTTGAATTTGAAATTTTTACAATGTTACTAGTCTTATTTATAGAATGTCAACTCTTCAATTGATATTATCATGGAACCATTTGTAACATCCCGTTAAATTCTAAGCAGACTTCGGTATCGGTTGAACACGTTAAGGAAGAAATAGTTACGAAGGGCAAAAAGGTAATTTGGGCATAATCTTATAAAAGGCTGAAACCTCACTTTCTCCTTCATTTCCTCCCTCTTGTTCTCTCACCTCAAAACAGATCCCTCTTCATTCTCTCTTCTTCCTCCATCGCCCCTCACTCTCATTCCTCTCT
>Ga0228711_1007434_pt1 | contig 15875 bp, 7 predicted proteins | sample MedpolnodulmetaG_2_FD_177996 | JGI IMG/M metagenome (GOLD analysis project Ga0228711, IMG submission 177996) | Root nodule microbial communities from Medicago polymorpha collected in Santa Monica, California, United States - brown nodules | ecosystem: Host-associated > Plants > Roots > Nodule...
GTTTTGCTTCAAGAAATTTTGAGAATTTTGGCTTTCAGATTCAATACGAAAAAAATTAGGGTTTGAAGTTTTTTGAATTGGGGCAGAACTGGACCACTTATTATTGGAGGAAATTTTCGTGATTATAAAGTGTAGATTGCAGATTGTGTAATTAGAGTTCCAATTTTATACAATTGGGGAAGAAATAGCTCTTGGGGAAGAAAAGAGCCATTTGGGAAGAAGGCCAAAACATTTTCTGCAAATCAATCAATTTAGTCCTTCGAAATGTTTGTTATTATCGGCCAAATTAATCCCTGCCTACGTGGCGTCTGACATGTGAGAGGTTAACTGCCACGTCAGCCCCGTTAACGCTCCGTTTGAACAGAAGAACTAACTTGATTGACATTTAACAAATTCAGGGATTAAATTGATATTTCGCATAATTGGGGACGAAGTTGGCCGACCTGTAAAAATTCAGAAACGAAGTTGATGACAAAGTGTCTTGTTAATCGGTACTCTCATGTCAATCGTTAAGAAATTTATAAATATAATTTGTCTTAAAAATATAATATATTATTTTTATAAATTAATGATTACACTAAATTTTCACAAAAACTTAGTTTTTTACATGTTTAACCATTGTCCTGAGCATTAGTTAACATTATATGAATATTTCAAATTTTAAAACCAACATAAAAATTGTGAACAGTGAAGGTGGTGTGTGTGGGGAGTGCGTGAAAGGGAGCGAGAGTGACGGTGTAAAGGTTGTTGTTGTGACTTACATGTGGATAACGTTCATTTTTTTAGTTCAATTTAATAGCCAAAATTAAATGAGTTTTCAAGTCCGTAACTCACCCGCGTTCAATGTCGGTTCTCTATTGCCAATCTTAAATTCAAATTCTTGGAGCCTTTGCGTCATGAATGAGTCGTTTACACACACATTTATTACAACATGTTTGCACAGGTTTTATATGTCACATTCATGGTTGCAACTTGCAAGAGTATCCACGATAGATTCACTTCTTAGTATTTAAATGGGTTTAGATATACACATTACTCATTATTAATTTATTATGTAGACGTTTAATGCTAAATTGGTAGATTAGAAGTCATTGCTCTCATTCCTATGAGCACAAATGAGTTGTTAGGGATATGTATTATTCACCTCAAAAAATGTGAATTCTAACCACTAAGATACTTCACAAAAAAAAAGTCATTGCTCTCAAAATTAGGGTTCACTTTTGTTTTATTTAGGTTTGGTTTGAAATGAAATTAATTGGTTACTTGATTTATAATGTAACAAGAAATAGAAAATGTGTGTAAGTAATTATGTTTGATGTCATAAACACATTTTAAATTTATCACTTTAATTAATGTTAAATGCTAAAGTAACAACTTTTTAACGAAGTTGGATAAATTATGGTAACGATGTAAATATTTTATGACCTAAGTGATCAACTTTTTATAAAAATAAAATAAAATAAGAAACTAATTTGTTATAAACATTAAACTTAAAAGATCGTTGGAGATATCTGGTAATTTTATAATAATAGTATTGTATTTGTTTTTAAATATAAATAAATATACATTTTTCAAATTTATTGAATAAGTAATGTATCTAATTTATAATACAAAACAGATACATCAATTATTCAATAAATCTGAAGATATTTTTTTTGGCTTATGTTTAAGACCAAAGAGAGTACATGATAAATACTCAAGTTATATGAAACCATGCAAACTAATAAAAGAGACTCAAGTTGTTGATAACTAAAGAAGACTAAGTAGAGAGACTTGAGTTACTGGTAACCAATATGATTTTATGTCTAGGAGGTTGACCAAGGAAGCGATCTACTTGCTACAACGAGTGATGTAGCGATATCAGATGGATAAAAACACTTGCACTTAGTTTTCATTGATTTGGGGGAAGGTGTACAATAGAGTTCCTAAAGATATTTTGCGGAAAAAAAAATCCTAGAGAAGAAAGAGAGTATGACTGCTTATTTCATAGACGATGTAGTCCTGCTTGGAGAGTCGAGTGAGGAATTGAATGAGAGGTTGGAGATAAGCCTTAAAATTATATCTTTTCTACTTGAGTAGAAGTATGACATGGTATATGACTCGAAAGATTATGTCTCCGTTGTTACAGCGTGGTGGTTTAAAAGTGAGGAAATTCTATGTGGGACTCCTAATTGAAAACTCATCGTCGTTACAACCTATTGGTTTATCTTTTTTATATGAGAGCTTGATTTTGAACTTAGGTCATTATATTTGTTAAATGAGTTTCTCGTTCCTAGAAAATTACTAAATTTCGTTTTTCATCGCTCTTGTATCCGATCCTTATTTTCATTATCATGTATATCCACCAACTTATTCCTATTGTTTATGCACTTTAAATTGTCACGCCGTTGCAAAAAATTAACATTAGTTTACATTAATTAAAAAAACACAACACTCAATTTATATTAAAAACATAACACAAAATATTAAAGTTGTAGAATCTTACTACTCCATCGGACATTCACGTGATTAGGAGAATATGGTACATGGCCAGCACAGACAAGTCATGTGGGCCACTAGAATAGTCATACAGCTACTCTGTCTCTGCCTCCACCTCTTTCTGCGGCCGCGCTCATCATCACTCGTGTTCTCAACCTCTGCCTTCTCCTCCATTAGGTGTTGCTCAAACTGGGGCTCGTGATGGGTTCATGCTTGTTCACTTAAGATGTTCTAGAGCCATCAACACGACGGCGCCAGGGCTAGCCCAAGGCATATGACAGGGGTGCGATGGCCTAGGGGGTATATAGAAATAATTGGTTAAAAGGGAGTATGTATAACAATAATCATAAAGACGACCCATATCATTACCAGACTTCAGTCCATCAACTGTTTCATCTTTTCTTTACAACAACCCATCATAGTTTAATTTTCACACCCCCAACCCATCACTTTCATTTTCACCCCTAAGCATTTCACTAGCCAAAACGCAAAACTTACAAGTAAAATGTAAATCATAGAAGCAATACATAAAACACAAAATATTTATTCCTTTCCATAGATCAAGTTTGTTTTTTATTTTGTGGATGCTTTTTTGTGTTTCAGATTGAAGCTAATTTGAATTTAGATTTCCTAATATAACAAGATTTTCATCATGTGTGAAAGTTTCATGTTTGAGTAAGAGAGAAATATATTTTATACAATTATGGATTTATGGTGACGGATGATGACGAAGCTCTTTGAGAAATTTTGAAGTTAGTAAATCAATTGAATTATTAAATCAGATAATGAAACTCGTATAAAGTTTGGTATGTCTACTGTTGTTTTACTTAACTTTGTTGCATTTGGTTCGGCTCGCCTAATTATTATTTGTTGTTTTGTTATTCTTTTTTATTAATAATATATAGGACAAAATGCATTTAACACACAATTTTTAGAGTGTCAACACGATTTCAAAACATCGTATTATAGTGACCACCATGATTAATGCATATCTCATTTAACGTTTATAAAAAAATTGATCTATCATGTAACAGGGGTAGGGTGGGAATGAGTCGAGTTGAGTCGGGCTTTACTTAAATAGGTCTGGCCTAGTTGAAAAAACCAAGGCCTAACTCCTAAGCCTTGGCCATTTACCTGTCAAATGCTTTATTTTAAGTCTGACCTGACCTTTTTAAAAGCCTGACCTGACCTTTAGTCTGCCTAAAAGTCTAGTTTGTGTTACATATTTCAAATAGAGTCCATTCATCTATTTTTATTTCTTTTCAATTTGTGCAACGTACTTAATATAGAGATAAACGTTAATTAGATACACATTAAACTAATAAAACACAATCGTAAAATTTGTAGATGGATAGAAATTAAAGAATAATCATGTCTTATAACAAGAAGGATTTCAAACTTAATTTGATAATCATACTTAACTTTAGGCGTATAAGTACCAAGCTTATAAAATTCACACAAATCAAATAACAATATAGGTATTTAATGATAACTTAACAAACTTTCAAACAATAAGAAACTGAAAAACAAAATCAACACTTAAGCAGGAAAAAAATGTATAAAATCTTCAATGTGATAAAAAAAACTACCAACTTAATACGAGAATGTGAAGGAAATGTTTTTTTTTATTACTATATAAATAATAAATGTGGGGAAATGTAATATACTCATATACGGACCAGCTTGATAGGCCTGATATGCTTTTTTTATAAGCCTAAGCCTACCCCATTTAAATTAATAGGCTTTTTAAAAGCTGATGCTTGACCTATTTATTAAACGAGTTAGGCTGGGTCGGGCTTTCAGTAGGTCGAACCATAGGCCTTGACGAGTGGCCTGACCTATTCCCAACCCTAAACAGTGCCTTTTCTCAAATTTGGCTTAAGACCCATAAAATGTTGATTACTGCTCCCCCCTGCACTTTTCGCTCGCACCTTGCAAATTTGCCGAAAATACCCCTGCGTTAGTTAACTAACGCAAGTGTAAATCAAACATGTCTTAAATTTACACATGCGTGACTTAAGTCACGCCGCATGAGTTAACTCACGCCGGTTATAAACCCAGCGTGAGTTAACTCACGCTGGTCTATTTTGATCTTTTGTGGTATCTAGAGCTTGACGTTGCTTCAATGGTTATGCTACTTTTAATGCTTATTAGTTATTGTACTTACAAAGTCACTGTTTTGCTTTATAGCTTAAAGAAATAGATGCAATTACTATTCCTTTTTTTCCATTCAAGGTATGGAATTAAGAAGATCCATGTGGCTTACATATGATGATGGTTCAAAGGAATTTATTGTGTTTGGTATATTCAATTAGAAGTAGAACTAGGATTCATTCATCACCAGTGCCTGGTATATTTGCACGTGAATATGTAAAAACATTGTGAATATGAAAAACAATACCAGCGTGCGTGAGTTAACTCACGCTGGGTTTATAATCCACGTGAGTTAACTCATGCAGCGTGACTTAAGTCACACATATGTAAATTTAAGACATGTTTAATTTACACTTGTGTTAGTTAACTAATGCATGAGTATTTTTGGAAGTTCAGCTGGGTGGAAGCGAAATGTGTTGGGCGAAGAGCAGTAATCTAAAATGTTAGGAACTGGCCTGGGTGGCCTCTGTCTTGCCACCTCACTTGCATGTTTTCAGTAACAATAAAAATGATTTAAAATATTATTTAAATTATTTATAAAATTACATCATTGTAACCCATATTTATTTTTTATCGCAATGATTCATTTTCAATGTTCTTTCATCTTATTATTGGTAATTTAAAATGAAGACATTCCAAAAGACGAAAACAAAATGTGCCATCTCAAAATAAGTAGACCAAACAAATGTATCAATAACTCATTACTTAATACATATTATATCAGCTATAATTTATTCATCAAGACCCCTAAAAAAATATTGGCAAGAGTTTCGTAACAAATTATAATTGATAGTGTGTCTTTTATCCAAAAAATAAAATAAAATGATATTAATCTCTTTTCCCTTTTTTGTACAATTGACATTAGTCTTTTTATTATCTTAAAAAAATATTGTTTAGTTCTTTATTCCCATAAGGGAACCCAAATTCGAAAGGAGTATGGGATACATAAGTACTTTCCATTTTAGTATAACAGTAATGATAAGTAAACACACAATTCATAACACAAATACAACATCATGGGTAAAACAGTAATTTCATTGTGAAATAGAAGGTTAATTTTGTAATTTCCTTCCCATATCTTTTCCTTTTCTCTGCCTTCCCCGTTCTTCTTCTTCTTCTCTTCCCGTCCACCACCGAACCATCCGTCATAACCACCACCACCACCGTACTCGTCGGTCACCTCTCCCGTCCTTGCCTGCGTCATCGCCACTACCATAATCCTCACTACCACACCATCACGTCGTCCTCACCATCATTGTTGTCAACCTCCAATCCCTTCAGATCTGAACAAACCGTTCTCACCACCGTCGATGAAATCCATCGGTTTTCTGCAGGTTCAGTGAGAGATCGAAATTGCATAGGATAATGGAGTTGATAACAGTGGACGATGGCTGGAGATCGGAGTTGCAGAAAAACAGGAGGTGGTCGTGAATGAGAAAGAGGGAGAAAGAGACAAATAAGGGGGAAAAGGAAGGGATAAAAAGGAAAATGGAGATTTATGAACAATACATATACGGTGTTGTATTTGTGTCAACCCATTTGTGTTTGTTTATCATTTCTGCTAGCATAAAGTGGTTCTATTATGAGATTTTTGTCTTTGTCTTCGTAACTCACTTTTAAAATAGTATATGTGTTTGTCAAAAGTTTCTCAATTTGATCTCTCTGAAAGTTCCGTTATCTATCTAACATTGTTAATTATGTTGATGTGGACAATGACGTCAAACACTTCCGATCGGTCTTGGCTAATCATCGGTCAATTTTTCTCTCTTGTTCTCTAACTATAACTTCTTCTCTTGCATTTTTCTTCATTGTTGTCCAATCTTTTTCTCCATTATTGCTCTCCCAAATTCTTTCTTTCCATCACTAATCTTAACCTTATTTTCTTATCTTTTATGTTTGTTTTCTAAATTCCTAAATTTTTAAATTTCTCCAAAGAAGAACCCTAAATTTTCTAAACCTAAATTTATTTCTTTGTGAAAAATTAAATGATGGTGGGTGGTATTTGATCAAGACTAGTATGAATTAGAAAATATTTTTAGATTTTAGGCGAAAGAATGTTGCCCAATTTACGAGATGGTGTTCATTCGTGGAGGGACTATTTTGATAAAAGTTGAATAAAGTTCGAGACTATTTTGGCATAATACTCAAACTAACGGAGTTAACGTACCACGTCAATATAGTTAACAAAGTTACCAAATTGAGAAACATTTGACAAAGACGTGGAGTACTTAGAAATATGAATAGAGTTAATGACGAATTTGAGAGGTCTAACCCTATATATATATATATATATATATATATATATATATATATAAAATAAATTCACAAGTACTCTTTCTTGTTCGCTGCCACGCTTTTGTGGGCATGAAGAAATATAAATTTTATGTGCTTGTGTAATGAAAATTGGCCCCTCTTCCGTCTCTATTCCAACATAAAGAGTATGGTAGACAATTTCAAAGTTTGCTTCCCTTCTATTTCTAATGTTGCCTCCTCAAAAAGGCTCATCAAGTGGAACAACAACAACTCGTCGACGACATTCTCAACGTTGATGATAGTTGCAAGGGCTCCCCAGTTAAAGTTGGTTGTGGAGGAATCTTACAAAATAATGCATATTTTTATTTATCAGGTTTTTGCTAGATTCATTCAAGATTCATATGATATTTTGTATGTCGAGTTATATGTTATCTACAAAGGGCTATTGCTGACCAAAGATTTGAAAATTACTGATCTGATTTGCTATGTGGTTCTCTTCATTACATTAACCTCCTTAAAGGTCCTTTCTTCAAATTCCATGTTTATGATGTTTTGATTCAAAACAACAAAGAGCTGATTAAGCAGAAAATTGTCACAGGTTATCACACCTCCGGGAAGGAAACCAATATGCGAATTTTTTGGCTAAGCTTGGATCATCGTCTAATAACGAAATTACTCTTCATCCATCCCCTCCAAAAAGTCTTTTGAACCTTCTAAAGACGGATGAGGCTAGAACCTTCTTTTACAGAAAAAAGTATTTGTTTTTTTTTTTTTTTTTTTTTTTTTTTTTTTTTTTTTTTTTAGTATTGTACACCAAAAAAAATTACTATCGATATAGAGGATACACAAGTTACTTATTTAAACAAAGGAAAATGATAACTGAACATTTGTTAAAGAATAAGTTTTATTCTTGAGTTTCAACCCATTGAAATTTTAAAAAGTAATTTGTTTTACATAAAATTTATCCGGTTATTTTCTCTTTTGAATGTTTAACTAATATTCTTGAGAGATGATCTTTAGACGGTCTGTGGTTTTTTTCTTTTATAAAGTTAGCATATCTCTTGCTAAAGAATTAAAGCCATTACCAAATATATTTGTTGTTGTCGGTAACTAACTGCTAATAAATTGAACAAGTTGTGGCTAAATTACAAGGATAAGAACATTGAATGTCATTTTCCAAATAATGACAAATATAATGCAATTTTAAAAGTGAAAACGACGGACTCTCTCAAATACGAGATGACTTTATCACCGAAGTCAAGCAAGTTAAATGATCTTATATTAAAGAACACAGTAGAAATTAAAAGTGAAAAAAATATATTTATAGAAGTGTTTTTCTTAAAAATTGTGTTTTTAATATCTTTCACTTTACAATTTTTACCACAGTAACAAGTAATGGACACAATCCTCTTCTCTCATGTGAGCCATCACCAAAATTCTAGTTTTCTTCTCTTTCATCCACCAAAGAGGGGTGATTTAGAGTCAATTTTTGACCCAAAATCACCCCTCTAACTCATTTTATATTTTCCTTTTATCGAAATAAGTGATTTTCACATATACTTTGTTTTTTTTCTTTCGTGATTTCGTCGTCTTAGTGCGACGTTGTTTTGTTCGTCGTCTTTGTGCGACCTTGTTTGTCTTTCTTGTTTCGTTCAGGTATTTGTTCGGTTCAGATTGTCACAGATCAACTTCGATCTAGTGCAGATCAAATCAATGATTTTGAATTCCTCAACGTTGCAGATCCGGAGACATGGGTATTCCGGATACTTAAATATAGTCATATGTGTAGACTTTATTACTTTGCCGTTTTATGCTATTAACATGGATGTTGTGAGTTTGTTTACAGATTCATCATTTTTGTTTTTAACGAATTTTCATTGTATCGATGTACTCTATCAATTTGAATGAATGAATATCATTTATTTTTGTCAATTTTTATTTTACCACAATACACTCATGATTTTGATAAGAGGTTAAATTATATCCGATTTTCTTTAAATTTGAGGTTTGTAACAAATTGATCATTTAATCTATTTTGGTCACACATAAGTCTTTTAAGTTTGTAAACGTTTTCGATTTATTCCATCTGTCACATCATAGTTTTTGTAACATTTGGTTAATAGAAAGACTAAATTGAAAACATTTACAAATTTAAAGGACTTATGTGTGACTAAAGTAACTCAAAAGATAAATCTATTACTAACCTCACTTTTAAAGGATGCTAATATAATTTAGCCATTATAAGAGTAAAAATTTAAAAATATGCTTAATAAAATTTTAGTTTTCCACATCAATCAAATTTAAATATCATTATCTAAGCTTCAGATATTTTTAGCCTAAGCTCGTATCGTATCTCCTCTACGTGCTTTTGTTTTGATTTGTAAACTTTGAACGGCCAAAAATTAGTTATGCAACTCCAATGAGACAAATGCAATGCTATCTGACCTAAGCTTTCCCAAGTGGGGCCAAACCATGTATCACAAGGGGTTCCAGAAACAAGAAATATATTTGTTGGCATATGGAACTTGCTAATAATGTAGCATAAAGCAAGTTTCTATTAATAGAAATTGGAAGGTGACGCAATATTAAAGGAGATCCTTCCAAATAAAAATTATTGAACCTTTTCATCCAAAGAAAATAAAACTATTGAACTTTCGAAACCTAAACAAATGAGAAGTTTGAGGGTCTATGAAACTCAACATAGAGGAATAATTAGCATTTCTTGTGCTATAGGTTAGTTTGTGATTACTTAATTTTGCTTTTTGAGGAAAGAAGAATGAGTATAGTAAATGTATGTGATTATGCCTTCAATGCCATGTCTTGTAGTTAATGACCTTACTCGATCATATTTTTAAGACCCATCAAAACCGTTAAAATATTCTTAAGCATGTGTCGTCATATGAATATTTGAGCGCATGATAGAGATTTGTGAGCGTTTAAGTAATATTCTAATCAAGGGCCACTGAAGAAGCAACTTATATGTCCAACGAACATGTTGCGGCACAACATGATCGACTCCTTACAATCCAAGCATCCGTTGAGAGATCCAACTATTTTTAGCAACAAGAAGGTGTGCAAAAGTATCATTTTGATAACTAACATACCAATTACGTTGACACTCGAACCGATCAACGATCTTGCCTATTTCAAATCTTAATTAGTTTTTGAATGATTTGAAAGTATGAACAAAAAATTAGGGGAGAAAAAGTTAAGAAATGATTTTTATACATAGACCACATGCTAGCAAAAGTATAAAATAAACAATTGATGTGTCTAGCATGCTCTTTACATTTGTAAAGATACGTCAATACAAGCCTTAATAGGAGTGGCAAATGTTGCTTTCTCTTATTAGGATTTACGCTATTTTCATTGGATACTCATCAAATATTTTCATTTGTCGAATATGGATTGTCTTATGAGGCTGCAGTTAAAGGAGGGCAATGTTTAGTTTCTTGGAAGAGATGCATGTGATCCGATTTAATTTGGTAGTCTTTATCTTCTTCATTTTCAGCATCCCAAAGGAATTTTGCATATGAAGCCAGGACATAGCTGCATTTTATTAAATAAATATAATAGTTAATTCACTATCAATTAATTACAAGATAAATCCGGAGACAAAACCCTTTCATTGGTAAAAAGAAATAAAGAAATATGTCTAGAGAATTATTAATTTCTTGGATACAATACAAACCATCAAGAGATTAAGGTAATATTATAAAATTGGTTGGATGACTAAAGTAGGGGGTTAAGGTGTGGACTGACAATGAGGTTAATGATTTGATCCTCACTCTCAAGATAATGTTAATAAATTAACATTGGTTGTCTCAAATAAAATTAAGGAAATGCTAACCGATGTCCCCGGTACTGATTAAACATACTAAAAATGAAATTATATAGTAGTTAATATATTGAAATCGTGTAATTAATTTATAAAAAATAAAAAATTGTTTCCTTTTATAGTAATAATTTTCTTTTTTGATATGATTAATCGGTGCTCCGGGACACCGGTTAACATGATCCTTATTATCAAGATTATATCAAACTTTAACTCGTTATATGTTATAGGTCTTGCTAACGAGTCTCTGAGGACACTTTTTAAGGTTTCCTAATTAAGAAGTTATTCTTTGAAAAAGTTTAATATTTCAATTTCTGATGCATTAAATGCACAATTTTTCATAAAAATATACTATTTAAAGTCCTTAAAGAGTGCCCTTGGAGCAGTCGTTAGCCGGGGCCCTGGTTAAGGAAGCAAATATAGTAATATTTGTATTGGAAGTTATGTAATCAAGACATTTAAATCCTTGCTACGTTTTATAACTATGAACTTGGAGATAAAATATTTTTACACATATGTCATAATTCAAATTTACTATCAATATGTAATATTATTTTTAAAAGTAACTATATAAATGTATTTTCTTAAAAGAAACTACATAAATGTATTATTTTTGGTGAATTTTTTCGGTGAACCCTATAAATATATTTATATGATAAAATATAATCAGATTATTAATATAAAGCTTGTTTTAATTAGTGACACTTAGTAATTGAACTCGTTAAAAAAACAAAGTGCACAATAATTGAGCTATGCTACATATCATCCTTAAAAAGATACTCAATATATATTATAATTATATATCATACCAATCATTTGGGTCACTTTGAATAGCTTGATCAAAATATTGTTGAGCTCGAGCAGCATTCTTCTCCGTTTCCCATATTAAATCTGCATAGATGGACATAATATGACCATCGCCAGAATTAGCTAAAATCGCCCTTTCTAGATACTCTTCTGCTTTACCATAATCTCCACAAACCTATTTGCAAAATGCAAATCAGAACAACTAAACCTCCATATTAAAATCAGAACAACGTGAAATACGGTGTCATTCGATTTTTATGCGTATTTTTGAAATGTGCACTTGTTGTAAAAGATAAAAAGTAAAAATGCATATGTTTTTATGTGCTTAACTCAGTTGATAGAAACAATACATATTATATGCATGGGTCGGAGTTCGAACCTCACACACTCCATTTTTCCACATTTAAAATGTGTGAAGCCACTACTTACTTGACAAAAAAAGAGAGCATATTTCTAGCTATCATTCTATATTCTCTTTGGGGACTATCTACAAGGGGAAAGCATGGGCTTTGGCCCCTCCATGCATCACTCTCGTTGGATTAAAAGTTTATATTATATAGATCAATTTGATAAAAAATTTACATAAATTTAGAACTATTTGATATGTCATTGACAAGCATAACAAATAACGTCCTAATTATTTTAATTAAATATCATTAATCTTTATGTGTCTTAATGGATATCAAATAATTTAATGTTTAAATAAATTTTTATAGAGATGATATATTAAACGGTGTAACATTCTAATGTATACACCCGTGTTAATATATATTATACAACTTTATTCTTTGTTTTCTTGCAAAAATATAACTATTGTAATTTAATTTTATGTAAAATTTATTAATTAATTATTTTTCAGCCTCCGTTAGATAGACTTTTGGATCCAACCATACTTCTCTTTATCACAAATATTCACTAAATGAGCTTTCCATCTTACTGTTAGAAAATTAAAACAAAATCCTTTTGAAAATAAAACTAAAAATGGTGTTTCTTTAGTATACTTAATTTCATTATTTTCATTTTTCAATTTTAAGAGAAAGAAGACAAGTTCAAGAATAAGTAACCATGCAAAAAAAAATAAAAAATAAAGATCTCTCTACCATGATTATTACCTCCTTCAAAAACTTTCCATAATTTCCAAGCAAAAGAGCATCACAAGGGTGTGCTTCGATCATGTTTTGGTAATAAGCATCTAACCTATCTCTACCATGATTATTTCCTTCATTAAAATTCCATCCTCTTCTATTTCCACCATCTGAGCCTCTTCCACCACCTTTACATCCACCATTACTTCTCACACCCCCACCCATCACTGAAGTTTGCACCATCTTAGCCTCTTTCACTTTCTTTCTTTCGTTCATATTTGTACTTAGAACATTACTACATGGCACAAGAAATGGTTTTTTAGGACTTGATGAGTTTTGAAGGTCTAACTTGGCTAACGTGTGGCTTAAACTTAAAAATGATATTGTTCTAGGAAGCTTGAGAGTATGTTCTGGCTCAAGAGTGGACTCTTTGGAATTATAAGGTAACAATGAACTTAGAATTGGTGCAGATGAGCTTCTAAGTAGCATCTTAAAAAAATAAGCAAAATGAAACAAGGAGTTGTGTAATATTATTATATGAGAGCTAGTTAATGGAGATAAAGGGATGAGGGTATATATATATATATAGGAGGGTGAGAAAGAAGTGGTATAAGTTGAAACAATTATTAGAGGATACAGCTAAATACTTAAAAGTGAAAGAAAAGTGTTTGATTAAGAAGAAAGGAAAGAAAAGCACTAGGATAACTAATTGATTGAGAGTGGATGAGTGAGGTTAACTTGTTAACCCTACCATAATGACATCGAGTAGAATTTAAGAAACAAGTTGGTATTTATAGAATGGCACTTTTATTTTATTTTATAAACTACTCATCAATTCTTGATTATATGTAAAAAATAAAAAATAACTTGGCACTTATTAAGAAAAAAGGTTAAGTGTAACTATTAATATTGAAAATAAAAACTTATATTAATTGGAGAAGTTTTAGGAATGACATTATTAGAGATAATAAATTAGTTATGTTTAGTTATATTTGAGTACCAAAATTACATATACTTTTTTGTGTATATTCGAGACTAGAGGGAGTATCACATAATGGTAGTTTTTATTGTACAGAAAATGTGGTTTTTTGTGACTGTACATGATCGGAGTGAGCCAATATTTGTAGTGCAAACAAAGAGATGGGCGCAGGGAAGGTAATTTGGAGTTGGGATCAAATGTCGGAAAGAAATGAATTCTTTTGACTGAAAAACCCTAACCAAATAATGTGGAGATCTTATCTCCACCTTATTTTCTCAAGTTTTTTTTCCTAAATGGAAAGACTCTTGATCCGATTTTGAAAGGTGGTGGTGCAAACATGATGCACAATACAAAGCGGTATAAAAAAGGAGTTGGACAACATCGAGACGACGTGACCATGATGATATCAAAATAACATCAGAAAAATATATTAACTGATTGTATACAAATACTTAATTTTTCGCTCGTGTACATTAAAATGTACAGGTAATTATATGATAGATTGACTCATTACGTACCACTCTGCCAATTCCGAAAATGGTTACTCTCATGTGTAATTTACACAAGAGAGTATAATGTCATCTATCATAATTCAAATTGACACTATTTAAATTCCTAATGCGTTTCTCTTTGTGAATGGTTAATGGTATAATTATAACAAATATGTTATACATTTGAAAGAGAAAGATGTAGTGATGCATTTGAATAGTGCGTGTGATGTCCAATCCTGCATAAGCAATAAGTACAAAATACAAACTTGACTATGAAATGCAGTGCATGAAATGGAGGGACCACGGCGCAGTTTTTGTGTTATGAGTTGCAAAATTGAACGGCCACAAATTAGTTTAGCACAAGTGCAATCACCATCTTGCCTTAGCCTTCCAAAGGTGAGGCCAAGTGGCCAACCATGTAGCAACACCTAGTTCAAGGAACCATGGGCATATTTTGTTGGTATGTTACATTTGCTAATAATGTGGTAAGCAGCCATTGCTACAGGGTGGAAAGTTACTTAGAAAGTGTTTGATATGATATTCTCTTTTTATCCATTAGTTTCCTCCATGAGTGAGGTGTCGAACACACAGTGTTCTTGAGAATCTAGCCCCTTTTGTTTGACTCAATCCCGTTGAATTTTAATTGATATTCTAATAATTATATATAAACTAAAGTTTGTATAGTATAAAAAAAAATATCAGTTAAGTAACAATTAAATAAAGTAACAATTGAATAACATATCAGTTGATACTTGATACCCTTTCAACAAAGATAACAAAAGGACTTAACTCATCATTGGCTTAACAAAAGAAACTCAATGCTCTCTCGATATTTGATTATGAACACTCGTTGAGAAAGAATGTGTTCAAATAAAAACTCATTTTTTAAATTACTAAATGCATTTTTTTCAATCATAATCTTAATTAATACTATTGATTTTATACTACTGATTTTGGTTGGAAGATAAAAAGTCAATATTTGAATACTCCCTCCAAGTGTAATTATAAGATCCTTATTAATACTATCAATTTGCATGAGAAGTCAACATTGATATATACTTTTCCTCTTAATGAAACATCTTCACTTATACAGTTGTTTAATTTAAGAAGTAAAACAAATACCTTTACATATATAACTGTGAAATTATTAAAAAATGCATAATAGTTAAATGAAAACAAATAATGCTTAAACTAAGATTATAAGAGAAAAACCTAAAAAGTAAAAGACAAATACACAAGCAATCTTTACTAAAAGAAAAACACAAGCAATCTACAACCTAAAGGCGTTGGTTTGACCAAATAATATTTTGCGATGTTCTTTCAACGGGGTTGGTCTGACAGAATAGACTAATTTCCAACAACGGCACAACGTGACAAACCGAGGTTCAAATTTTGACCCAAAAAGTGTCCACATTTTAGTGTTTGAAGGCTCTTGTAAACAACTGTGTAAAACAATAAACAATGAAAACTATATTTACATGTCAACCTAATAATCTACGGAGGGTGTATTGGATTGAGATTTTAAGAGATTTTAAAAGACTTTTTTATTATCAAATAGTCTTGTGGTATTCAATCACGACTCTTTGCAACTTAAAAAAAGTCTTGTGGTATTCAATCAAGACTCTTTGTCATTTTAAAAAAGTTTTGTGGTATTCAATCAAGACTTTTTATCACTTAAAAAAAGTCTTGTGGTATTCAAAATCATTCGTATTTCTAAAGATTGTTTTATAAAATGGATTTTGATGGATTTTGTGGGATTTTCTAGTTAAATTTTAGCATGAAAAAGTCTCTCA
>Ga0228711_1007435_pt1 | contig 15874 bp, 7 predicted proteins | sample MedpolnodulmetaG_2_FD_177996 | JGI IMG/M metagenome (GOLD analysis project Ga0228711, IMG submission 177996) | Root nodule microbial communities from Medicago polymorpha collected in Santa Monica, California, United States - brown nodules | ecosystem: Host-associated > Plants > Roots > Nodule...
TGTTTGAGCTAACTATTTAAGTTTAACATTTGGTTTCATTACGTTTTCTTTTTCATATGCAATTAATTATATAAAGTACTTTTTTTAGTAAAGAATTTATTGAGCCATTCAAAACACACCTAGTATTTACAACCAGCTTGACCTTGTTATTTTCAAATATTTTTGCTCATTTAACTAAAATGTTCTTCAAAGTACAATACATTTACAAGAATAATCACTATCACATCACTGAGACATATTTGTGATCATGCATCAGAGAAAACTAGGTGTTGTGAGACTGAGACATATTTGGCTAGAGTTTTTGGTGAATTTGTGACACTGAAGATCTTCTCTTACTATATTGTTGTTAATTGACTAGAATTAACAAGGACCTAACTGATAGTAACTATGCACAGTCAGGGACCTAACAGTAAGTTGAGGATATTGATTTTCGGTTCAGGAATCAAAGTGACCATTTTTTACTTTCACTTTAGTCCCTGTGACACGTCATACTCCTTGTCAGCATAAGCCATGTGCCACATCATCACTTAACATAATTTTTTAACGGCAGGGACTAAAGTGATAACGGAAGTGCAGAGTTAGGGACTTATTTGTATTTAATCCTGAGTTAGGAACCTATGAGACAACGAGATGCACAAGGACTAAAGTGACTATTTGCTCTATATAATAACATGACAAGTTCAACCTTTATGTGTGCTTCTGAATTAATATGTCTATTCCTATCCTATCCTAATGACATTGTTCTATTTACCTCAAGACCAGCACCGTAGACTTTTCATTAGATCAACGATTTTGGTTTTGTGGAATTAGAACACTGACAACGGGATTTAAAAAGTTAAAAATTTCTTCAATCTTCTATTAACCATCAATCATCTTCTTCCTCTTCATTTTTCAGTTAAAATTGTAGGTTTTTATTGTCTTTCAAATTAGCTGTTAGCACCCACTCTCTTGTACCTAAAAGCTAAAAACCACTCACTCACGACCTCACTTGATTAGTAGCGTGCATTTTTTTTTCTTCTGAAGGATAGTAGCGTGCATTTATTATTAATTAGATCAGATATGTCGCTAAATATAAATTTCTTGAATTTAGGAGTATATGCAAAAACTGAAAAATTCACTGAAAATTTCAAAGAGGGCTTTATAAAATGGACACGGAAAAACTTAGAGAATTATTTAGGGATTAAGATAATTTCTACTATATCATTCAATAGATTCTTGATAGTGTTTTAAAAAAACAAAACTCGAGAACCGTACCGTCCACGAGAACAAGTATAACCACAGTTAGATATTTACCGAATGAAAGAAATGTGGGTGTATTACCCAAAAAAGGGTTCAAATAGTAACCTCCGTCCAAAACGAGGGAAAGTCGTCATCGTGGAAATCGAAATAACGAAAATTATCACAATATCGTTATTAGTAGTACTAAATAGATAACAATGTATTATTTATGTTCCTAAATATAAATTCTCTTGAATTTAGGAGTATATGCTATAATTGAAAAATTCAAAAGGGGAGTTATAAAATTGGAAAAGATTTTTTTTTAAGAATTTATATATAAGAACACAGAGATAATATTTTTTATTCCCTCAAAAAAAAAAGAGATAATGTTTTTTATATCATTTAATACTGAAATAATTTATACCATATATAAAGACAATATGAGTTTTGGGAACACATTTTTATTATTTCTGTTTTACATTTATCAATTCTACTTTTTATTTTATTTTAAATTCAAATCTACATCATAATTGCAGAGAATTTGAAAACTAACTCCAATTTTAAGTGAACTTTTTTGTTATCTTTTTTTAAAAAAAAAAATCAAATTTAAAACATTTAAATTGAATATTGAAAGAGAAATCTAAATTAATAGACATATCAAACAAATTAATATAATTAAAATATATAATAAAATACAATAGAAAAAGAGCAGGAAGATGGATACTCATGTACAGTGGTATCTATAGTCTTTATAAAGTCTTACTCAATTGATAATACCTAAATTATTAGATTGAACACTTTCACCGGCATTCGAAGTCGAAACCTCACATGATGTGAGTTCCGGTGGTATTTACTGTTTTGTCTACATAACCAAAAAAAAAAATTCACAATGATTATGGAGTATAATTGCATTGGTTGTCCAAACGATGATCACCTCAATCACAATTCACCTGTATATTTTGCTTCTTATATAAGGAGAAAAAACAATATCAATATTTTTTGTTCTTAAACATAAGCAGCTTTAACTTTCTTCCAAACTCACCTCCAAAACAACGTTTTACCAAACATAAAAAAACTTTCTACTGTAAAAATAAGTAATTTTAACTACCTTTACAATTTTAAATGTTATTCATCCCATACCATCCTTTGCTAAATTATTGTTAGATTTTTCAATATCACTTCATTTGATTGAAACAACTTTCTATCCAACATGCCAACTAGTTTTTTTTTTTTAAAGATGCTAACTAGTTTTATAGAGCATGGGTTGCTATTAATTGATTACTCCCTTCTTTCTAAATTATATGTCGGGAAAAACTGTCCCAAATTTTAAGTATTAATGTTACTTTTCATATTTACTCTTTAATTAGTAGACAAATTATTAATAGACAATTGTCCTAAATTAGTAAAATGGGACAAATTTTAAGTATTAATGTTGCTTTTCATATTTACCCTTCACATAACTATGTATTTTGTCGATAATGGTTGTTAATTGATCAAATTTACTTGGTATTTCTTATCAAAATTTCTTTAATTAAGTTGCCGCAAGCCAAAATGTATATGTTATCAATCACACAAACGAGGTACAAAGATAGACTTTATTGCTCTCACATTGTAACAGTAGATATGAATCAACTATTTGTCATAGTTTTGCCATGACTAATTAACTTGTATGTCTGGTTTACAACATAGAGGCATAAAGGTGGGGAATGTACTCATTGATTTCCCCAACTTTTGTGAGGAATATAACATAGATGTATTAGTTATTAATATTCACATATTTTTTTAGACACTTTTTATCTCTTAAGAATTAGCTATTTTTCTGAATATTTTGCAACAAGAGGGCAAAACAATGTGTTTTATTATCAATAGTGTGTAGTGTGGTTCTTTTTAACATGTTACTTAGCAACAAACACAACATCGATCTATAGAACTAGTTATGAATTATAATGTGTTCTAAACCATTGTAGGTGGGGGTTCAATATCGAAATCATATTATTATTATTATTATTATTATTACTAGCGAAAAGACAGGTATTCCGTGTCCGTCTTTCCGCTTTTTTTATTGTGTTAACGTTTGAAAATTATGAACGGTGTTTTTTTAAGAAATTTTGATTTTGATTAAATTAAAAATATAAATGTGTGATGTTTGTAAAATAAAGGAATCGAATGGACCACATCCAAATATTTTTACATGTAAAATAAAGTGTAGCAAGCGATAGAGGGGAGCATATGGATAACTATAATGAGCCACATCCAAATATTATTTTTTGAAATGAAACTACTTGGTCGTATTCAAATTAAAACTACTAATCTAATTCTGTTAACCAGTGGCACAAACTTTAACGTAGTTAACAGTAAGTTCCAAATGTTAGTAAAAATTTATGGTTAATGATGTGAAGTAAGGTATAAAGAGAGAGAGAAGCTAGATCCGCGCGTGTATGTGGTTGATGTTCCAATCTCATCTGCCGAAGAGAGTGAAGTTGCAACGACTGAGTTGAATTGAGTTTTGATCTTCTTTTGAGCATTCTTTTCGGTGATCCAATTCAAGCATTAACAAGATCAAGATCAAGATCGAGATCCATGTTGTTCGCATCTTCTTCACTCCTTCTCCTCCTATATTTATTCTCATTTCTATTTACCTCATTTGCATCCATTCACATCTACAATCGTCAACCTTTTCAAGATGTCGGCAATGCTTTTCTTCTCTCCGGTGGCAGCGAAGGCATCGCCGCCTCCATCTCCGCTGCTTCCCATACCGATTCCATCCATGACGGCCACTCTTACATTCGGTAATGTTGCTGTTAATATTCTTACTTGATGTTTTGTCATATGATGTCTGAACTAATCTATTCTATTACAAAAGTTAGAATCTTAGATTCATTTATGGATGATGCTGCCTAGGTTAACTGTTTGGTGAATTCATTATCTGCTTTTTTTTGTCAATGTAGTGTGTTGCAATCTTCATGAACCATTGGACTGCTCAAGTATGAGACAAAAAACTTGTGTATCTTTAGTATTCTTTAAAATGTTTAAAATTGCACATGAATTTACAATTTTTTAGTGGCAGATATTAGTATTGTTAAGTATTATGTTTGGGGTGAGAATTGAACCGTCTCCCTCCTTATCATTCCACTCCTTATCTCCTCCATCCGAACCAGCAAACTAACCTTATAAGTTACATCTCATTGTATATGGATTTATATAGTTCATATCTCTTTCCTCATATTTAAATGATACGGCAAACATAACAGAAAACACTGACTTTTTTTGCTTGTGCCTGATAGGTTTGAGAATATAACCATTAGGAGAAGAAAATCTGCAGCCAGGGCACGTGGTACCGTGCCCATGCACATTATAATTTTTGAGGCTGCTGATCGTGATGATATAGGTGGTTCTGTTTATGGCGGACAACGGGCAATCTGTTGTACTTCTGATTTAGCTAAGATGGGAGCTTGTAAGCAAGGAGAGGTTATCAGGAGACCTTCTGCAACTGACCCTAATTGGCCGGTGATTATAGATCTATATTTCAAGGGGAAATCACGAATTATTAGTTTAGATTCAAAGGAAGTTTCTATCACGAAGACTGGAATGTATAATTTGTTTTTTGTAGCTTGTGACCCCAAGCTCAAGGATATCGTAATGAGTGGGAAGACAATCTGGAAAAACCCTGATGGGTTTTTGCCCGGTAGGATGGCCCCATTAAAGAAGTTCTATGTATTTATGGCGCTGGCTTATGTTTTCCTTGGCATTGTTTGGCTCCTTCAGTATGTGAGGTTTTGGGATGATGTATTGCTACTTCAGCACTGTATCTCAGCTGTTATTGGTCTTGGATTGTTTGAGATGATTCTCTGGTATTTTGAATATGCCCATTTCAACAATACTGGAATCAGACCTATTATTGTCACAACATGGGTTGTCACTGTTGGGGCTATAAGAAAAACAATAGCACGGCTTCTCATTCTCTCTGTTTCCATGGGTTATGGTGTTGTGCGACCCACTCTTGGCGGTCTTACATCGAAGGTCCTTTTGCTTGGAGTAACTTACTTTCTTGCATCAGAGTTGCTGAATATAACTGAATATGTGGGGACCATTAATGATGTATCTGGAAGGGCAAGGCTCTTTCTAGTTCTTCCTGATGCTTTCTTGGACGCATTTTTGATTTTATGGATTTTTACTTCTCTGTCAAAAACACTAGAACAGTTGCAGGTATGCATAATTCATAATTTGTCCCATACCTATTATCTTTGCTCAAGTTCCTACTATTTTACAGCACCCTACCTCTAAAAAATTTTGTTATGGATTTCTGACTATCCTCCTTTTTTCAAATATGTTTGGCATTCTGTCTGTATCTTCCTTATCAGGCAAAACGGAGTTCTGTTAAATTGGATATATACAGGAAATTCTCAAATGCACTAGTAGTAACGGTTACCTCTTCTGTTGTCTGGATAGGTTATGAGGTAAGTCTTATAACCAATTTATTTATTTTGTGCAATATAACATGGACCTCTTGTATTAGTAACTGAAGTTATTGTCTTATCTCAAGAAACAACTGATATTCCTGTTTCACTGTGTTATATCACATACATTGCTGCAGTAGAAAAGAAACCCAAAAAAAAAAAAAAGTTCAATCCCGACTTTAATTTACTTTCTCTTTTGAAGCCTTCTTTATTTTCAATCCATATTACCTTTGCATTTAGGTACCGGGCCTGTTCCTTTATATTTCCTATTTCTCACAAGTGGTCAAGTGGTAAAAATAGAGTAATGTGATTCATCTAGAGAAGAGAGAAATGAGTGAAAATAACTTACAGGAAGGAACCAAAATACCATGCAACACATTCAGTTGTCAGTGTATGGGTTTATGTGTCCCAGCTAAGGGCTCTTAAGCTTCTGAAATGAGCTTGTCTTTGTCCTAGCTCCCTCATGTTCGGAAACTGGCCACTCCTTTAGAGCTTATCTATGTTGTTTTTATCTGCAGTGTAGAAATGCTAGCATTTGGAACTAACGTTACTTTAAGAAATCTTAACTTGTTGAATGGCACTTATTATTATTTATTATTTTTTCCTGGGTAAAAATATCAAGTGGATATGTGAGAGAAAAAAACTAAGAGGCTTCTGATTAGAAAAGGGAGAGGAATACCTGAGAAAATAATAAGAAAATCGATGTTTTTACAAAAATTTGATGTTTGATAGAGTTCAATGATACTGATCCATGTAGCTGACCTTCTACCTATTAGAATAAGGCTTGTTATTATTGTTGCCGTATCAAATATCAAGAAAACAAATTATTAATAGAGAAGAGGGAGCTCAAAGAACATTGTCTAGGAAACCTCAAATAATTGGAAACTAAATATGTGCCACTCAACCTATCAGCCAAATGAACAAGAGAAAAGTGCATGATCAAAGGAAAACATGAGAAGTGCACATGCATGTAAAATAAAATTGATCAAATGGTATGAATCAAGTGATGACTAAATGGGATTCTTCATTTTGTGGATACGTTTGAAAGAAACATCCATAGGTGTTTATATCCCTGCTTTTGTTTGTGTTTGACTTATCTGAAGCTTCTTGTCTCTATTTCAGATAAATTACTGAAATGTAGTTTTGTTATGCAAATATACTGTAATCTGACAGTCTTCAATTTTTTTATCTTGATTGCCATCGGTATATGCTAACTTTACTTTTACAGGTTTACTTCAAAGCAACAGATCCATTTAATGAGCGCTGGCAGAGTGCTTGGATCATCACTGCATTCTGGGACATTCTAGCATTTGCACTACTCTGTGTTATATGTTTTCTCTGGGCGCCTTCCCAAAGTTCACAAAGGTGCATTGTATTTTTCAAGTCGTTAATTACTTGTTATTTTGAAATGATTCTTTAAATTAATCTCATCAATAAGTAAGCTACAAGCTTTTGAAATTTACAATGTTGTGTGGGTGAGGCTAATTATACACTTGTAGTAGTAAAGCCGTAAAAAAAAGGGGCAAAAAACAGTATGTCATTGACTCATTTCATATTGTAACGTCTGATTCAGATGGTTTCCGATAGAGTCTCACTTCTTTTGTTTTATTTGCCTCTGCGAACTACATAGGTACGCATACTCAGAGAAAGTGGGAGAAGAATCTGATGACGAAGAAGCCATGTCTCTAACTAAGGGAAAGCAAGAAGGCCAAGGAGAAATAAGTTTAGTCAGGCAAGAGAAAAATGGCCAAACTGATGCATCTTCTGATGATGAAGATGACGAGTCAGAAGAGGATAAAAGGGAATAAGCTTTTGACAGCTTTCTTTTACCACGTCTGTACTGTTTTCCCTGCTGGGTTTTCAAGTCTCAGGACGTCTGCCCCGACCCTCAATAGGAGGTGTTGTAAAATTTTGTTCATTTGTACTGGAAAGTAACTAGTAACTACATCATATTCTTTGTTCCAAAATTGTTTTATATCATGTATGTAATTAGTGTATAACAATTGTTGCGCATGTGGATGATCAAATTTGTTGCGTTCTTTTTGCCTTTGCATACTTGGAAATCCCATTGACTATTGAATTAAGCGTGTCTGTATTTAAAATCACATTCTCCATCCCTAACGAAGAGAAAGTATGAATTTGAACTTTGAATTGATTCATGTTGTGTTCAAAATCAAAAGTTTCTTGACCAAGGTTTTCAAAGTTTTTTTTTATTGTTTTTGAGAGGAAGTTTTCAAAGATACTTAAACTTTTGGTCCAAAACAAAATGATATTTAAACATGAGCACGGTCATCAGTCATGACTAACTTATTTTTTATTTTTATTTATCAAGGGTCATGACTAACTTAGGATGGGGGAAAGACATGTTCCTTTCATTTGATAAAGATAACAATATTTTATTTATTTTATTCAAAATGATTTATCTTGTTGCTTTTATTTGTACTTAAAAATGAGAGACTCTAGCTAAAAAACGAATTGCAATTTGCAACCAACATTACTGATAAACTTATTGATTAATTGGACTCTAAGTTGGCCTTGTTAATTGTTTTTGGTTGATGATCAACAATTTACACTTGAAGTGTTAGATCAATGGTAAAAGTTTAGTCGGATAACCGTAAAATACAAAGTTTAGATTTTTTAAAAATCGGTTGTATAATGATTGTGTTTTCGTATAATTGTCCTCGTAACTTAACTCCCTCTCTTCTAGCTGATGCTAGTGAGCAGTTTTTTCTTCTTCTTGGTTTTGTTTTCTCTTCTCTTCTAGTAAAAAAGATAATAATATGAGCACAGTCATGACTAACTTAAGATGGGGGCAGGATTTCCTTTCATTTGATAAACATAACAATGTTTTAGTGTGTGCTTTTTTGCATTAATTTATCGTGTTTTTGCTTTTGTTTGTACCTAAAAATGGGAATGTCTAGTTAACAAACTGTGTTGCAATCCTATTTGTTAGTTGTTACGATTATTGTTTTTTACCGACCGTTTAACAATACAAAATCAATACTAAAAATAATATTATACGGCATATCCCAAGAACACTAAATAATATTAGAGTTTAATAGTGGTGGGTTGACAGTTCAAAACTGTTTTGCACATACAACTAATCAAAACATTATGAATTGTCATGTTTGGCCTGCCCACATAAATTAAAATCATTAATTGACATAGCAATTCAAAATATTTTGATTGGTTGTGTGTGCAAAACTGTTTTTGACTGTAAACCCACCACAATTAAAATCATAATAAATCATCAAATGCACGTTAACTTGCAAGTCAGTGTTAACTTATGTTTCAAGTATGTCAACTCAAACAAACTCGGCAGCTTTTGAATACAATACAACAAACAAAAGCGAAGTGTACTTTCACACTCAACGTGCACTCCTTTTTTTTTTGATAGATCAACGTGCAGTCCTTGTTCATAACCATATCAACGAAACCTATAGTCACTTTCCACACTCAATCATGAGCCATATAGTCACTTTCCGCACATTTCCTTGTAGAGAGCATCACAGACCCCAATTTTAGTGTATAACATTTGAGTTATATCTATCATCAAAGTTACGAAGACTGCCACAACCAGCAACCACACCCTTGCCTTTATTGGCTCTATCCTATTTGAGTTTGATCCATCCTTCTTAGAGAGGTTTCCAGCCAGGCACAACCCCAAATATAATATGTTTGGGCGTACTCACAAATACAAAAAAAATTGAAGAGAAAATAATTAAATGATGTTAAATAATATGATTAAATTATTATTATTTTAACTTTTTTTAAAGTGTATCTTATGTTGGAGTTCCTATGAAATAAATTATTATTTGCCCAGATTGCACATGATTAATGGATTGTTTGGATTTTATAAAATGATAAATTTAATAAAATATTTTTTTTGAAGTAAAATTTAATAAAATATTGTGAGGGATCAAACTGTATCATGATTGTAATCATAGTAATTTACTAATTAATCATGTTTTTTTTAAACAGACTAATTAATCATGTTTAATAATGTTGGATTACAAGAGGAGTATAGATGATCAATTATATTGGGCTCAAAACATGCAATCAAAACGTGTAAGACATTGTACTTTAATCTAAAACTTAAGTCAACGAGACTACGTGAAACTTCTGACTTATACTTATACTTAAAGAAATTCTAACTTAGACACAACTCCAAATTAATTTTATTTGGACATACTCACAAATGAAAAAAATTAAAAATAAAATAGATTTAAATGATGTGATTGAATAATTTCTCTTTTAATTTTTTTACATTATGTATGTGTACTCAAATAAATTTGATTTGGGTTTGTGGTCAGGTAAAAATAGCTCTTTATATTTAATATGGAACAGGTGGACAGTAGAATTTAACCTTGGATGGATTAATAAAAAATAAAAAAAAACAATGTTTGTTTTATGACAAAAATTAAGGTTTAAATAGTAAAGCAGAAAAATTGTTTGGAAATTTGATTAGTGAGAGAGGAAAAGGAATAGTAGCAGAGAAAGAGTGAGTGATGTCGACGAGTGAGAGAAGCGAAGATCAACAACAAGTGAAGCAGAAGCAACCAAAAGATGGTGAACGGATCCTCGCCCCGACCCGTCGACCCGATGGTACACTTCGAAAACCAGTTCGCATCAGAGCTGGTTATACCCCTCAAGATGAAGTCGCTATTTATCAACCTAAACCCGCCCTCGTATGTTTTCTTCATAACCTAAAGTTTCAATTTTCAAACCCCATTAATGGGTTATGCTCAAAAATGTTTTTTTTTTTATTATTTAAATAAATTATGCAGATGAGAAAGGAAATGGCCTCACACATTGGTCCTCCGGGTTATGACCCTCAATTGGATTCTAAACCTAAAACCAAAGCTGTTAAGAGGAATGAAAGAAAAAAGGAAAAGAAACGCCTTCAGGTATATAACTTTATTTTAAGTGTTTATATATGATAAGTGCTTATGCATAAGCTGAAATGAAAATTAAAGAGGGTCAAAGGGTTGTCAATTAGTGGCTTATTTTTTGTGATCTGCGATTGACAACACTGGGCGTTATATTAGAAATTAAGCTGTTGGGATTTGTGTGTGTTATGTGTATATGTCGAGATTGCATCCCATTGTTGTGATTGTGAATAGAGAAATTAAGTTGCCAGGGTTATTTACTTTTTGCAGGCAAACGAAACTAACTTAGAATCAACTGTAGTTGAAGATAGTAGAAAGCAAGAAAATGTAGTTGCGGAGAATTCTGTTCATTCATTAACTTCTCAGATCAATGAACTAGCTGTTTCTGGAGATACATCCATTGTTACTCCTACCACCAATTCCATGGAAGCTTCGGAGCCAATTGGGTCGGCTCAAGATTTAGACAAAAGAATTCGAGCTCTGAAAAAGAAGGTACATATACTATGCTTTTGACTTTCTGGATATCTCAAGCATGCATGTGATAAAAATTCTATAAGAATTAATTGGTTTTGAGTGTTTGATGAGGTTAATTTTAGTAAAGAAAAAAGGTATTTGTCATGCATGTCTAGACACCTTGATGATCCTCTTTTTTATGTGTTCTCCACACAACGTTTTAGTAACTTGATGCAGCTAGGGTATTATTTGAGCATAAAATTTATGTCTGAAACTGAATTATACTGATTTCATATTGGTAATTAGAGTGAGGCAAACGGTATCGATTAAACTTTTCGGTCTCAGATTATATTTAAAATGAGGCATGCAATTAGAGAAGAGCAATTCTGGTAGTGTTGCTCATGGACGTAACTTGATCCTTCTAGTGTAGGTTATCTTATAAATTTTTCCATTTGTCGCACAGACGTACAGTAGTTAGATACTCCTGTCCTGCTTACTTGTTTCTCTATATCAGCATTGTAACATGGTATAGTCGTATAGAAGTACTTAAAATGCTGCTGTCTATCCAGTATTTCAGTATTATTATGTTGGGATTTGTACACCTCTTTACATTTTTAGGTATCCTTTTGATTGTCTCAAAAGAAGAACTCACTGGCAACCTATATTGCAGTCTAAACACCTAAACCCTGACCTTTTACCAATTTGTCTTGATCTTATTGATTCACTTCATATTAATCAACCTCTTGGATTCACTCGAATATTTGGCTATGAATCATTCGTTGAGATTGAGCCAACAAGGATCCCCACTCCTTGTTTCACCACATATTCTGCTTCATTGTTTATCCCAGTTTCTTTGTTTCTTGTCTACCAAATTAGAGTTCATGCTGGAAAAAATGCATGGATGCCATGGCAAATAGGTAATAACTGTGTTTAAATGCTTAGCAAGAAGCTCAAATAAAAATTTTGTCATCCACATTATTCTTGTCTAGTGGCTTTAAGCTGTGGCCAACATTTGAATTGTTTCTATTCCAAAGGACTTAGAAGACCGCCCATAGTTTGATGGTTATTTTTTTAACTTGTTTTGTTATGGGATATGATTGTATGGGGATGACTATCATAGTCATGACATAGTATGTGTATTTTAATTTTCCCCATCTTGTTGAAGAACTAGGGTTCAAATAGTGCTATTTTCACTTAACATTTGACTGTTGGGTGCAGATTCGACTTACAGAAGCCCTACAGGAGAAAACTGCAGAGCAAGATTTAAAGCCGGAGCAGTTAGAGAAGCTAGCAAAGCTGGAAGATTGGCGTAAGGAGCTAAAACAATTAGAGGATAAAAAGGCTGAAATATTGGCTGCGTGATTAAAGTGTTTAAATTAGGATGATCAGAATTTGTAGTTCTTCATGTTTTTTGGTTAGATATAAACTCCAAATCAGTAATCTATCAAGGATTTTCTTTTCATCGTCTCTTTTTACCTTGCACTTTGCGCTATAATATTTTAGTATATAACTGTTAGGGAGTTACCCATCAATAACCTTATATACTAAAGAAATTCAACATGAGCTTTGTGTTTGCTTGAATATTTTTAATACTCAATCCTTGCTAGAGGAATGCTATTCATTACATGGTCACATGTTCTCCAAGTTGAGAGACTAACACTTACTTTTTTCATTTATTATATATTTTGGGTTGTACGCTCACCTGCACATACTTGATGTAGTATCAAAAGTAAATATTTATATATCGTCTCCTCAGGGACTGGTGCGATATTCCAAGCCGTTCAACAATCGGTGTCGTTTTGAGCTAGGGTTTTCCGATGGTTTTGTTTCATAAATTAATAAACTACGAAATTGTAAAAGGTATGAGAGTTAACAGGGAAATGATTATGCTGGGATTAAACTTCATCAACCCACTTATATGTATTCTAGGATTAGGGTTGCGGATTCCAATTATCAATCGATATTATCACGTATCCCTCGACAACATCATTCGTGTCCAAACAATATTGTGATATCAATTGTATTGTTCAATCGTCGATGTCTCACACGATTAAACGATCCAAGAGTCGTTCCTATCATTCAATCGACGATTTCTCACTCTATTAAATGATAAGAAAGCATTAAGTGTGGATACAAACGGTGATTATCAAAACATTCATTCCATGTCTAGAATCTATGTTTTGATAGATGATTATTCTCATCTAGATTCAAAAGTATTTTTCAATCACTAATAAATCAAACATAAGCATTACAATGCAAGAATAACATCAATATCTTGAAATAATTAAAATCACACAACATCATAATCAGAGGGAATACATACTAATAGAGTTGATTACATTTAATTCTAACAAAAAGAGTTTAGTTACTCATTGTCACGGTAACCTTACAAGGAGAAAAGAAGAGATGGAATGGAACCAAGCCACGATGTTTCACTGATCTTGTGTCTTCCTTCAACCCTTGTGCTCCTTGCTCTTTAGAGTCTCTCTGGACTTTCCCCTGTTTCTCTTCTAAAGTGGCCTCTAATAATATGGTATCTAAAAATAAAAATCTCCCCCAATTGAAATGATTAAGGGCTATTTATAGAAATTCAAATCTGCATCAACTCGCCTCGCGAGTTCCTTCACTCGCCATGGCGAGTTGAGGTTCCTTCACCGGTGGGTTTGTGCCACGTCATCTTTGAGGAGTTTAGCCGCCCTAGCTCGCCTCGCAAGTAAATGCACTTGCCATGGCGAGTTGGGGGCGAGTGAATATGCCTTCCTGCCTTTGCATTTCTTCATGTTTTCTTGCTTCTAAAGTGTCCAGGCGTGCATTTTCCTACAAAGAGTTGACATTAGATGTGAAAAGCATAATTGAATGATTCTTCAGTATTTGTGAGCTTTTCACTAGATAACTTGCAAACCAAGTAATCAAAGTGCCCAAAATATATAGTCTATTTAACTCATTTTTGACACTTATCAATACTCACTCTCTTTCCCTGACTGCTTCTGTATCTGACTCTGCTGTGAGTGCTCCTTGCTACTGCATCCATTGCGAGGTCATTCCTCTGCACATTCTCAGTCCTTGTTAATGAACCTATTTGGTATATTGTTGGTTTGTTAATTTGATCAAGACTCTGATTAGCATTTCTTTCGAGTACTGTTTTACAGCAGCAACTTGTATATTTTCCATTATATCGTTAAATCAAACCTAGAGGGAGCATATTCAAATAATATATCCAATCTATTTTTTCTAAATGTTTTCTTTTTAACCCATAAATAAGCCTTGACGTAAAATTATGTTCCAACTGGTTGATTGAGACAGTGGTTAAATGGCTGAATTTTTATGGGTTGCTTCAGGAATTCAGTGGTGAACATACTTGCATGACTTGATAGTACTCATAGTCATAGGTCTAATGAGGTTGGACTCTGTTAGTTATAGGCAAAGAGCTTATTTTCATAAACTATTAACGTATGTTTGATACCACGGTAGGAATGTCAGAATCACGATGATCTATCATGATTGTATAGATGTTACAAAGTATAGTTTTTAGAAAATCACGGTGGATCACCGTAATTTTGACATACTCATCTAGATACCAAACATAGGTTTAGTAAACCTTTACCTCAGTTTATGGTGACTAACATTAACTGAATTTCACAATGAACTTCTGAATTATTTTACACCTATTTAAAATAAGCTATGCACGGTCTGGAATTAATTCAGTTTATGGAGAAATGCTAATCACCATGCTTGAATTATTTTACACCTATTTTACATTAACTGAATTATTTTTCACCTATTTGGGATATTTTGACATACTATTTAGAATTAATTCCAGACCGTGCATTGCTTATTATGCTTGAATAGTGATATGTTCTTTCATTGTCTTGATGCTGCTCATGTGACAATGTTCCTCTTGAACTCTTAACAAGTACAAAACTTAATTTACTGGAGAAAATGGACTAATAAGATGGTTTGGATGGCGCGTCATAGAGGTGGATTGATAAGGTGGTTATGAATTTATTATGGATTCAAATCTTCCTACTAAAATAATAACGACTAACCAATACTTGTCATTCAACGAAGCTTGATCATTTTAAACCATGCTTGTCCCATAGTTACAATGTCGAAATAAAAGGAGCAAAATTACTCGGTATCTTCATTAACTTATTTTTAAAGTTAATTCTTCTTTAACTGTTTTATGTCTTAAGTTGATCCTTTGTACTTAACAAACCTCTTAGAGTAATTTTGGAAATATACGAGTCCATTTCTAAATATTTGCAAAGATATAGTCCATTTCTATATAAAAATAAATAAAAAATCACAAAGTATGATGGAACTGTAACCATTCCTCTACCTTGAAATAGATTTCTTATATTTAGTTTTTAGTTAATCTTATTTTTTTTTACCAGTAGTTTTAGTTTGATGGAAATCAGATTAAACATGATTATGGTGTCGGTGTCACTAAGGACAACAACGGCATGTGTCTTGCGTTCAAAGGACTTCAGAGTTCAGACTTCAATACTTTGAAGTGTAGGGAGTGAAATGCATGTTCGCAACAAAACTTCCAATTTGATAATATAAATTGAATATTGGTAGCAAAAATATTTCCAAGTTCACAAAATTTGATTTTTAAGTTACGGACCATGCAAGCCACATCCCTGCTAAAAATACATTCATCAACTCTACTAAAAATGCATCTGAAAAACTCCAATACTACATAGTACTGTATCACTACAACAAGGTAACCTCCAAAGTAAATTGCATCCACACCATATCTTGTAATCTTCAACATTCTAAGTCGTTTACTATGATCATTCAACATCTGAATCACCAGGCCCATCAATGTAGAGTTCAAAATCATCCTCAGAACCC
>Ga0228711_1007439_pt1 | contig 15867 bp, 5 predicted proteins | sample MedpolnodulmetaG_2_FD_177996 | JGI IMG/M metagenome (GOLD analysis project Ga0228711, IMG submission 177996) | Root nodule microbial communities from Medicago polymorpha collected in Santa Monica, California, United States - brown nodules | ecosystem: Host-associated > Plants > Roots > Nodule...
TTTATTATTATACTCGTAATGAATATATATAAGAATTAATTGATGTGTTTGATTGGATAATACTTAGATTTAAATTTGAAGAAAATATTCGAGAAATCGTCTTAATTTATTTGAAAATATTTTTTTTTATCATTTATTAGTGTTATATTTTTTTGTATACCCCGAGTCATCCTATTTAATACAAAGATAAAAACTCTATGAAGACTGAGTATATGAACGAGTCATCCGATTCTTTCATGCGGTTCGACCAGTGACTCTGTGGTTCAACCAATGACCCAGTGACCCACTACCCTTACCGGTTCGATGACTGGTCCGGTTTTTAAAACTATGCAAGTTAGCATTTGCTTACTAAAAAAGAAAAATACTAACGTGTGCCTTTGAGCATAAGTTAAGAAGGCAAATGTAAAAGTTTTTTTCTTGAAAATTATGTATTCAATGTCTTAAAAGTTTCAAAAGTTATATTTTTAATATCAAATTTATTTTTAATTTTCATTTTAAGCTCTTTAACTTATGTCATTAAGGCTTGTTCCGTTAGGGCACAAGTTAATATGACCTTAAAAATAAAGGTCTTTAAGGATTTTAAATAGTAAATTTTTATAGAAACTCATCAAAAATTGAAATATTAGACTTTTTTAATAAATAAATTCTTGATTAAGAATCATTAAAGAGGGCTCTAAGCCTGGTAAGAAAAAGAAAAACAAAGTGCTTCCAAAGTGAGTGATTAATATTTGCTTCCAAGTAAGAAACTTCATGCCTGCCATTATACCTTTTTGGTTTCCCACTTTGAGCTCATGAAGAGCACTAACAAAGTTCAAAACATAATTTTCTTTTTGAAATGAATCTTATAAAAAGAGGAAAACAAAGTTCAAACAAAACATAATTTGCCCCATTTTATGAGATGTTGTCCCAACCATAATTAATCTTTTTAAGCGTCGGCGTGCACGGATGGGTTTATATGATAATTGAATAACAAGACAAAAACCATAACTAAAAAATAAAATAAAAATTTGTACAATACAAAAGGAATCAATACACTTCTATTAATAATAAAGCAAACACTTCAACATAACATGGGTTTGCATCATCTAACACATTTTAAAATCAACCAAATGTCCAACAACTAGATAAGTACACATAGTAATAATTAAGTTCCTATATTCTAAACAAAAAGTGAAGAAAGACCCATTACATCAAATTAAATTAAACTTCACTTCACTTTTTTCCTTGTTAGCACCAACACTAATTAATTATGAGTTTGAGAAATTAACTTGATTGTATCATGAATTTGGATTTCATGCGGTTAATAGATCCATTATTCACATATTTGAGATATTAGTGACTGTTTGATTAAGATCAGACGATTCATATTATACTCTGATTGTGTAACAAGGATTGTTAATAGATTGTCCTCTTGCCAAACCAAGTAGCTTCATTTCCTTGATAGCTGGATCTTCCAGAAGAAGAACCTTGTCTTTGTCCCTAACACCAATCATGTGAAGAAATTCATTGTCATCTCTCTCTTTACCTTTGTAGAGAAGCCTCTGTTCTCTTGGCTCCAAACTTGTTACAAGTGACAAAACCATTTTCAATTCTCCTGAAATTCATTCATAAAATTTTGATAAATACCTTCCTCAAAGTAATTTTTATAGTTGATAATAATAATGTACACATGTAAAACTTTTTTGGTTCATCAATAACTAATTGAAGTGGTTCAAAAATAAAAATAAAAATTTGGGTTTGTACCGAAAATAAAAATTGCATGTAGCAACAAAATATATTATATTATTCACTGAGAAATTCTTTTAACCCTCTAACTCCCAAAAACTCGAGTCTTAATGATGCAGGGTTTGACCGTAGATAAATGAATTCTAGTTTCCCTGAACGACGAGATATTAATTAAATACTTGAGTTTAACTATTTTGTTACAAATTTTGTTAAATACACACGTAAATATTATTTGTACAATTTATAATTTTATACTATTTCACAAAAGTAAAACTTGTTTTGCTTATATTTACCTAATTGTAATTGTTTATTTAACCAACTTTTTTTAGTTTGAAACCAAAACAAAAGGCAATAGAAATGAAAGGGGTGTATGGTAGAGGGAAAGAATTAGACTTACCAAAAGTTGAAGTTGCTTCAATAGAAATGTCATGCCACTTTGACATAGTTGAAACTCTAATTGTGATCATCTCCCCAACACTTTTGTTACTCTCTCTTTTTTGTACAAGCATGCCACCAGGCCTAAGTTCCCATTCGATTTCACAATTTTCACTACAATCCTTCTCAATTGGAGATGCTACTACTTTGCTTCCAAAACCAAGTTTAGATATGCTTCTACAAAACCTCTTTGACCTCAACTTCATCATCTTATTTTCTTTTTCTTTCTCTCACAATATAGCCTTTATGTTTTCTTTGGAAGAATTGAAAGTAGAGAAACTAGTAAGAGAGTTTATGTGGTTAGGCACTTATATACTACTAGAAAGTATTATGAAATGTGGAAAATTATAAATAAATTGATCAAAAAGAGTACTGATAAATGACAAATTAGAAGGCATAAATAAAATACAAGCCGACCTTGTGTTACAAAAAAGTTAGACTTGAGGAAACAGTATAACCAATCAGGTTTAAAGGAACACATGGAAAAAAATATGGGCATTTGTCTTTTATGTTGATCTTGGGAAGGGCTATGGCACATGGGGAGTTGGTGCTTAGGTATAAACAAATTGCTTGATTAGCGGCACAAACATTAATATGGATCAATAGGTTATTGGTCGTTTGAGTCAAAACAATTAGGATGTTAAAGTTTCAAGGAAAACTTATTTAACCACTTACTTATCCCTCCGATTCAAAATAAAGGTTACGGTTTCACTTTCATAATTTTAATTCTGCGTGATAGTAAGAAGTGTTTTAAAAACATTTGTAAAAATATTTGAAAGAGTTAATAATTTATAAGTTTTAGGTAGAAAATGTTGCTTTTTAAAACTTCAATCTGTCTAATACACAATTCTTAAGATAAAATTTTCTTTTTAAACTTCTTACTCCCTTCGCTTCTAAATAATAATCGTTTAAGGTTTATACACGATTATTAAGAAAATGATTAATTGTGTTGATTTTGATGGTAAAATTAGTTTCATTTACTAAAACACCCTTATTAATAGTAGTTAAGTTGGATGAAATTCAATAAATAAGGATATACTCCATCCGTTTCAAAATACATTTCCAATTTTTTGCAATGTGCATTATTCACTTGACTTACTTTGACCATATTTTTTAACTAATCTATAAATACAAATATTAGCATGTAAGATGTTGTTTGATTTGTCTCGACAAATATTTTCAAAATATTAAATTTTTATAATTTTTTACTTTAGATAATTAAAAATATTAACAGTCAAAATTGTGCATTGGCATGTGTGAAGTGGTTGACTTGGACATGTATTTTGAAACGGATGGAGTAATAATGAAAAATAATAATAAATGTTGCATTAGTATTCTAAAGTGACAATTATTTTGAGAAAAAGAAAAAATTGTAAAGAAACAATTATTGTGAGACGGATGGAGTAACATTTTAGGGTAATAAGGGCACTTGTTAACATTTCTCTATAATCATTAATATTTTTAAGGGAAATGTTATCTTGGAAACTCAAAGTAGAAATTTTATCTTAGAAATAGTGTATTCAACATATTGAAATAATAAAAAACAACTTTTTCTACATAAAATTTCACAATTGTTTTCTTTTTGAATCGTTAATAAGTGCCGAAGCATGATCATATCTTTATGGGTCTTATCATCCACTTATTTTCATAAATGGATAGGATACTTACTCCTTGCTAAAAAATACCCTAAAAACATTGTTTAAGAAACCTAAAGGAAAGTTTATCTCGAAAATACAAGTTAAACATTTGTCAATATAATAAATACAACATTTCCCCATACAAGGAACAGAGGGAGTAGTAAAAACAAGAAAAAGTTGGCTTAAGTGTGGTTTTACCCTCCTTATTTTAAGTGAATTTGGATTTTTACCCTCCTTATTTTGATTGAATTTGGATTTTTCCCCCCTATAGTTTAAAACTCGGAATTTTACCCCCCTATTTTGATTGATTCTGGATTTTGTCTCCCCTATTTTAAAACTCGGAATTTTATCCCCTATTTTAATCAAAATAGAGGGGGGTAAAATTCCGAGTTTTAAAATAGGGGGAAAAATCCAAATTCAATCAAAATAGGGGGGGGTAAAACTGCATTTAAGCCGAAAAAGTTTATATACTGCCTATGTCCTTGTATGTAAACTCCCTTTGCTTTTTTCACATTTTTTAAGAAAAATTGTCAGTGTAATTAATCTGTCTGTTTTGTGTGTTAATATTACCAAATTGTCCTTTTCTTTTATGTGTATTAAATTTGATTATTCATATTTCAAGATAAGTTAGTAGTATTAATTATGGTATGTTTAGAAGAAAGAAAAAAAATGTATCTAGTCATTTGAAAAATGATTTACATTTAAGGACAAAAACAGAGGCAGATAGGTGCTTAGATATAGGGACAAAGGGAGAATGAAACTACTCATTAAGACAAATTAAGCATTGGTATATACTAAGATTTGTTATTATATTAGTAAAAATATGAGTGTTATTGACACTATTTTTTCAACACTCGTACTCTTTTTAAGTGAAATTTATATGAATATCAAATTTTAGAAATGGGTCTCACATAAAATGGTGAGACTCACATGGGATTCAAAAGAAAAAAATGAGTGTTTGAGATAATGTTAGAAAAAGTGTATCTCTACCATTTATTTGGTAAAAAAATATGCCGAAAATATGGACACAAAGAATATCATCTAGTCCCTTACATTTAACAATTTATTATCAATATGATTCTTACATTTAACCACTAACCATCAATTTAATCCCTAGTATAGTCTAAGAATAATTAATGAGTCAGATTTGATAAGAGTTGATGACCTTTTTAAAATACTCGTAATCATAAAGGTCTATTAAAGAATGTTTTACAAACTTAGAGACTAATTTGATGGTTTACTTAACTTATCACTCCTTTCGTCATTAATTACAAGACATGTTGCAAATAATTATTTATTCCTAAATATAAAACTTTTTTTAAAAAATTCAACATCCACTAATGATTTTTTCTTACAAAAATGTCTCTATTTAGTTTACCATTAAAAAAACGTAAAAACATTCTCTCTTATAATATTAATTTTTTTTGAAGGTCTCTTATAATATTAATGATTATAGAGATAAATGTATAAAATAACTCACATTTCACACAAATTTATTACTTCAACGATTTTTTTCATACCCACACTTTTACTACGTTATATAATAAGGGGCGAAGGAAATAGTTAATATTCTTCGGATCTCAATTATAAAAAAAAAACAAAATCATATATTCTGCTCTAAAATAAAAGTAAAACTTGACTAGCTTTATGTGTTGTAACGTTTTTAGTCATTCATTGCAAATGGAGTATATATTAATTTTTTTAAGATTGTCACTAATATATTTGTTTACGTCGTACTTGATCCATACATAAACTCATTATTTTAGCTCGTCAATCCACTTCCATAACTTGAATTTTAAAAACTTAAACTAGTATGATATATATACAAAATGAAAATCAGAAGAGGTAGGAGAAAACCTAAAAAGACTATAAGAAAAATTATTATAAAATACTTAAATATTAATAAGTTAGATTTAAAGATGGTTTATGATAGAATGTTATTGTGTAATTTGATTCATCAAACCGACATCAATTAATGAGATAAGATTTAATCGTTGTTGTTAGATACAAAGATGAAAGTAACAAATTTAGATAATGTCCTGTTATAGTGTAGGACAATTGAACTCTTGTTGGAATTGACTAGACTTGTGTCCACTTTCTTAAATCAAACATCAGATATTGTTCATTTTAAAGTTATCGTTAAATCCATGTTATATCATACCAGATTTTCACATGTTATGTTCCTTATGGATGCACCTGCCATGAAATTGTAACAAATTGTGTACATACCGACATTATAAGATCATTAGATTCATATCAAATTATTGTAAAAAATAAAAAATATTCATATCAAATGTTCTTTTTCATTTTCATAAATGTCAATTCAGATTTTTATAACTGATTAGATCATAAAGTTCTCTACAATATATTATTGGTTTTTATTACGGAATATCAAATCAGAATCTACAAGATTTTTTTTACCAAGTATTCACATTAAGCTAGAATCGTGAGAAGTTGCATCCGTCACCCTCTTGGAAGTTCCTCTTTAGGCACCCAAAAAAATTGAAGAGACAAATTTTTTAAATCGAGTGAACCGATTTAAAAAATATCTCAACTAATCAATAAAGTGTCGAACGACAGTTAATGTCGTTCGGTGGATATATACGTAAAGAGGAACTTTCCTCCTTTTGAAAAAAAAAAAGAATGGGAACTTTTTAAATGGTCCTCCACCTTTGACTTCCTTGGCCACCACACACAATTCAAAATATCTTCATCCCTCAACACTCCCCTTCTATTTAAGTTGTCGTGAGTAGGGAGTCAAACAAGGATTAATTGCCAAGAGAATGTTTGAACCTTTTGAAGGGCAAAGTTAGTCCAAATACCTCGCAAGCCCCTTCGACTAGACACATTCAAGTGGGAAGGAGAATGAATTTTACCACTCAAGGCCACATATAAGGATTTTATGATGAATAGATTTGACGGTTCGAACACCTAGTTTGATTAGCAAATTACATATAAAAAAAGACCCCTTAGTTCTTTCGATGCTCGTTTTTGCCTCCCAAACAAAACCCTCCTTTACTCAAAAGCTCACAATGTCATCACCCGTCCACCCACCGACCCATTTGGCTCACCAAGTTATTCTTTTGAAGAGACAACGCAAATAATCTTCGTAAAGAAGAAGAAAGAGGCTTCCATTCTAGCCATATATCATGCCAAAAAAAAAATGCTAATTCCCTGTTGCTTAAACTTTCCTTCGCATACTCCAAGAACCAATCTTGATCATTTTCCAACCCCTTCTCAATTGAACACAAATCCTTTCGCCAAATAGGCAGATATTTAAATTTAACTCTAGAGAAAATATTTATGGGATAATTGATCTCTCCTCCATATTTTGCGCTAAGTTGAAAACTTTCAAATATTTAGTTCCCAACCCCCTCGCCCTTTGGTGTACAAATAGCCTCCCACTCCACCCATTATTTTTTCCAGTTCACACGCACGAACACTAGAATTGTCTTTAGATTTGCACTTCTTCCAAACCTTAGTAAGCATTTTGAGAGAAGATTGGAATTGATTCCATCACTGAATTAATAATCGATGAAAGTATGGGAAAGAGAATTGTCCCAAAAGTTATTACAAAATGATTGTACAAATATCATTAGGATAAAATCAATTTAAAAACTATAGAAATGAAATCAAAGTGGGAATAGCTACTAGCATTAGTCATCCAACGTTTTTTATTTGTTTGCACCGTAGCAATTTTACCCAATTCCGCAAACCCTAAACCTAAAATGGGAATAGATACAAATTGGAGAAGTAACACTACTTTACGTTAAATTCTCTTGTTTGCTGTTAAAAAAAGAATAAAAAAAATAACCTCCACGTTAAATCCATGCATTCAACTAAACAACGAGCACGATAATTATAAAAAGGGTAATTGTGTGGATAACGAGACCTAGAATCTATGTAAGACAAAAAAATACCTTATAATACTTTTCTACTACAATCAAACAATTTAAACAAAAGTATATTTAATTTTGCCAAAATGATAATAGGTTCCACTTCCACGTTTTAGGAACAATGAAGCCATGCAATCTCTCCAACGGTTGTCAGATGCAATTTACATAGATAGATGCAACTAATGTTTGATCCTTCATGTGTCCCACAAAGATTTGCTCCTTGTTGATATATGCCCCTCGCATGATGCCTAAATAATTACATATCCTATGTTTTTTTTATTAGGGAATTACATATCCTATGTTGATTTTGTGGATTTCTTCTTCCAAATAACAATTATTTTGCTTCTTATCGTTTCTTCCTAATTGACAATAGGCAAGTGACCTGTTTCAAGTTATGATATTATACAGGAATCTACTAATGATTTTATTCTTATTCTAGTTCATCAATAACCTTTTAAAATAATATTCTTTTGATATGATTTTTAAAAGGAATTTTGCAATGAACATCTCTTATCATATCAATGAAAAATAAATAACTGAATAAACCAACAAGAAGACACCAGAAGAAATCAATTTGTTTATTAATTTGTCAATATTTTCTGCACAAACGTTTTTTAAAAGCAAAGTGGAACCTCTTGTTAAATTTTCAATTTAAATTATTATGTTATATATATCAGCATCTATCAATAATATATATACAGCATTGATTCAGGGTCAATTTAGGGTCAATTTTTGACCCAAAATCACCTCTCTAACTTGTTTTTTTATTTCCCTTTTATTGAAATAAGTGAGTTTCACATCTATTTTGTTTTTTCTTTCGTGATTTCGTCGTCTTTATGCGACGTTGTTTTGTTCGTCGTCTTTGTGCGACGTTGTTTGTCTTTCTTGTTTTGTTCAGGTATTTGCTCAGTTCAGATTGTCAGATCAGCTTCGATCTAGTGCGGATCAAATCAATGACTTTAGAGTTGTCAACGTAATAGATCCGGAGACATGGGTATTCCGGAGACTTAAATATAGTCATATGTGTAGGCTTTAGTACTTTGCCGTTTTATGCTATTAACATGGATGTTGTGAGTTTGTTCACAGATTCATCATTTTTGTTTTTAGCAATTTTTCATTGTATCAATGTACTATATCAATTTGAATGAATGAATATAATTTATTTTTGTAAAAAAAAAAAATTGATTAAATTAGTAATTGGACTCAATAGGTTTCTCTTTCCTAATGAACTAGAGAGTTGACACAAAAAAATACCAACAACTGATTGGGTGTAAGAGATTTGGACCGGTAGAAACTTTGTACACATCTAACATAATAAGTGGAAGAAAAAAAAAGTACTATTTATACTTTTATTGAGTTAGAACTTGTTGACCTAATATGATCTATTTAATTATGTTTTATTGTAGAATATGTTTCTAAAGACTTTTTTCGTCGTAAATTACACTTCCCTTCTCTCTAAGATGGTTGAATTACACTCTCCTCCCCTCTTATGTTAAAATATACAATCCCTTCCTCTCTTATTCAAAACATATTAGAAAACGTTTCACCCCCTCCCCTAAGAGAAGCTTGAATTACATTCCTCTCCCCTTTTATGTTAAAATCTACGATTTACTCCCTCAATATTTTTTTATTTCTAATAATCTAGCAAAAATAATAATAATCTAACACACTTTGAAAAAAATTGTATTACGGGTCTATTTTAATATAATAAAAAATTGAATACATATTTTTCGCTATTTTTTATTCACAATTTCATTAACATGTAGTTTTAAACCCTATTATAAAATATGACACAACCCAAAATAAAATTAAAATATGTAAAAAATTACTAAAGACAATAAAATAGGGTTATTTAAAAGTTAATTTTATACTCTAAATTATAAAATCAATAGCAAAATATTTAAGTTTAATTATCATTGACATTTAAATTATAAAGAAATGAATTATTTTTTCTTAAATGGTGGTTCGAAATTAAAATATATCATAAAAATATTTATTTATGTTAAATAGATTAAAGTGTAGAGCATATTCATTTATTAAGGGAGAGAGTCGTAATTCAAGCATCTTATAAGGGAGGGGAGTATAAATTTTACTTTGCAAGGGAGGGAAGTGTATATTTTAACATAAGAGAGGAGAGGAGTGTAATTCAAGCATCTTTGAAGAGAGGGGAGTGTAATTTACTCTATTATTTTTAAAATTGTTTTTATGACATACATTAAAAAAGACTTACATGAAATAAACAGGACCATCTAGTTTTAAAAAGCTCAATTGAAGATAAATTATCTTGTCATGTAAATGTAGCTCGGTTGATAGCTTCATAATCAGTGGAATATAGAGGTTGGGGTTCGAATGAATTCCCAACTTCTCCTCACTTATAATGCATCAGCATAGTCATTAGACTACTTGACAAAAATAAAATAAAAAAAATCTTATTTTGACCTTCATTTCTCACATATTTTTATAATGACAAATACATGAGATGTTCTTTGATTTTTACTAAGATGGGAAAAGTATCTATTAAGTTGCGTCTTCAACTCATCCAACTTGTCGGTGGAGGTTAAAAAAACCTTAATCGTCCTCTTGAAGGTGGAGTATTGGACATGAACTTCAACTTCAACTTGTGTATCTTCAGACCTGTTTCACTTCACAATAGTTTATGAAAAAACAAGTATAAGAATAAAACCAAATGAAAGATAAAATAAATAGTTGAATAATTAGAGACATATATTTTTATAAAATGCGAGAAATAATAATAATGAATAAAATTGTTGATACTTTGTCATCACAAAAAGTCATATATTTATATAACCTATATAATGTTAGTTACATATTGGCCATAAAAAATGGTGTTACATAATCGACCACAAAAAATTATGTCTGTGTATTATCTACAAAAAAAAGGATGAACACCAACAAAAAAGTATCATAGCCTATCTAACTAGCTAGTGATAGGAAATCATCTTCATCTTCTTCAATTACTTTAAATTCTCCTTTTGGTTTTTCAGGAGTGGGAGTATCACATAAATTGGATTGAGATGATTTGTTGGTTTTTTCGGCGGTTTCGGCCCCTTATACATGAGGTCTTTGAACAAGGCTTGTCTATGCATAAATACAAACTCTTGTTTCTCAGCCTCATCAATCTTGTGATTCTTCCTCTTCGTACAAGACGGTGATATTGGACAACCTTCTTTCATATAAACATGAATAAAGTGGTTTGAAATTAAGCCTAGCCACATGATGTGGGCATGTAGGTTAAGTGTTGATGCTCATCAGATTGGGGAAAAAGTCTCACATATACCTCTTTCGGGACTTATCAACTGAACAAAAACTCTATTGTAACAAGTTGCAACAATGTGACACATGTCCGATAATGCTAACTACTTATCTATGTTGCAATTCCACCACTATTTGTGAGAAGGTGTAAAGGTGTTAGATGGTACATTACCTGATTTTTGACGTTTGATGAGCGTAAAAACTTGCTTCCTGATGTTTTCCAATGATTTGCACTCAAGCTTTTTCACCAAAAAATCACACTTTTGGGTGTTTTGGAGGTGAAGAGGGAAAGTAGTGTGTGTTTGAAGTGTGGAGCTGTTGGTGTTAGCCGAAAAACAGGAATGGATTGCAACGTGGGTTAACTCACGCTAGAGTTATTTTTGGAAGTTTGGGTTGGGAATGAACAAAATTGTTTGGGAGAAGAACAATTTTCTATAATATTTTTAACCAAATTGAACTTTTCTTAAGCATTTTCTTGACCCAAAATTTTGAGGCCTAAAGTCTTAGATTGAGCCACTTAACCCTTAGGCCGACCCAATATTTAATGTTAATTTTTATTTTTTCATATTGCAAAACAAATTGTTAGTGTTAATAAGAGATATATTTGAAAAAAAGAGTAATAAATATATTTAAAAATTTATAGAGGGTCATATAAAGACAAACTTTGTTTTGTATATGGTCTTTAACGATTTGATCCAGCTTCCAAATACTAAGTCCATCACCAATGACTGAAAAATATTTTCTTGAATTCCATTAAAGTTGCTTCCAAGTAAGAGCTGCATGCGTACTACTATTAAACTATTTTTTGCCACCCAATTTAAGCTTTTGAAATGATCTTATAAAAAGAGGAAAATAAATTTTGAAACATATTTTCCCCTTTTAAGCACTGGTGTGCACGCATGGAATTTATATAATAATAATAATTCAATAACAGCACAACAGTCATCATTGAAAAAATAAAATAAAATTTTGTGCAATACAAAAGGAATCAACACTTCTATATTAATATACTAGCAAACTCCAACATAACATGGTATTGCATTAGCTTACACATTTTTAAATCAAACAAAGATCCAACCACTAGATAATAATAATTAAGTTGCTTTATTCTAAATTAAATTAACAAAAGTGAAGAAAGACACATAATTTTATTACATTAAACTTAGCTTCACCTTTGTTATTTTCTTGTTAGTACTAATTATTGAGTTTGAGAAATTAGCTTGAGTGTATCATGAATTTGGATTTCCTGCGGTCAGATCTAGCATTCACACATTTGGGATATTAGCGATTGTTCGATCAAGATCAAATAATTCATATTATACACAAATTGTAGGACAATGGTTGTTAATAGATTGTCCTCTTTCCAAACCAAGTAGCTTCATTTCCTTGATAGCTGGATCTTCCAGAAGAAGAACCTTGTCTTTGTCTCTAACACCAATCATGTGAAGAAATTCATTGTCATCCCTCTCTTTACCTTTGTAGAGAAGCCTTTGTTCTCTTGGCTCTAAATTTGTTACCAAGGACAAAACCATTTTCAATTCTCCTGAAATTCATTCACAAATTTTGTCAAAAACATATTCAAGGGTTATATTCATAGTTCTAATAATGCATAAAAGTAATAGTGCTTTGTTGGTTCATAAATACTACTACATGAAGAGAAACAACCTTAAGGGATAAAGTTACTGCTCAACCACCATTGGGTTCAATCTTGAAAAGAGTATTGTAGGAATTGATCTATTACATGAAGTGGTTTAAATATATTATTCATTCACAAATTTGTCAAACACAAACTTGAGAATTATTTTTATAGTTGTACATTACTAATGAACAAAGGTAAGACTTTTTGGGTTCATAACTAACTAATTTAAGTGGATCAAAAATAATAAAAAACTGGGTTTCTAAACAAAACATAGGTTACAAGTCAAAGAACAACATTAAGTTGTCATTCATTCTTAAATATTCTGGCCAAATATATTGTTTTGGTTAGAATTCGAACTCAAGTTCTCCCAGATAATTCGACTTTAACTAAAACTCATTAACAATTTGAACTCAACCACTGATCACATATTTTGTTAAATACACACTTGAAAATCATTTGTAATTTATAGTTTTATAATAATGCGTGAAAGTAAAAACTTTTTTGGCTTATATCTACCAGATTAAACAATAGAGGTTTGTTTGTACCAAAAAAGAATTTGAGGTTTGTAAACCAAATCTAAAGTCATTGCAAATGAAAGTGGTAGTGGGGTGGGATTGAACTTACCAAAAGTGGAAGTGGCTTCAATAGAAATGTCATGCCACTTTGACATAGTTGAGACTCTAATTGTGATTATCTCCTCAACACTTTTGTTGCTCTCTCTTTTCTGCACAAGCATGCCACCGGGCCTAAGTTCCCATTTGATTTCACTACAATCCTTTACAACATTTGGGGATGCTACCACTTTGTTTCCAATGCCAAGCTTGGAGATGCTTCTACAAAACCTTTTTGACTTCAACTTCATCATAGTTACTTTGTTCTATCTCTCCAATAACACCTTTTTTTTTCTTTTTGGAAGATTTGAAAGTAGAGGTACTTGTAAGAGAAGTTTATGTGGTTTGGCACTTATATAATACTTGAAAACATGAAAAATGACAAATTAGAAGGCATTAATATAATACAAGCCGACCTTGTGTTATAAAAAGGTTAGACTTGAGGGAACAAGCATAACCAATCAGGTTTATGGGCATTTGTCTTTTATGTTGATCTTATGAAGGGATATGCACATGGGGGTTGTTGCTTAGGTATAAAAAAATTGCTTGATTAGTGGGACAAATAAGAATCAACAGGTTATTGGTCGGTTTTTCTTTCCAACTAATAACACGATTAATCTCTAATATGTCTTTGTGAGCATGACTTGGATGGTAGAGATATCACATTATATATACAAGAGTTTTGGTTTAAACTCTGAAATTTCCACTTATTCATCTCAAGGATGAATTTCTAGCCACTAGGATACTTGACAAAAAAAAACTCAAGTTTATGCAAGTGGTGCGTGGTTGTTTGTGCAAGTGGCGGCCAAAAGAGAACAACGACAAAAGCTTGAGAGCCGGATCTCGAAGGAGATGGGGTTTAAACGACCCAAATAGGGGTGAAACGGTGATGCATAGAAGCATAGAAGGGATATCGTTGCACCACCACTCAAAGAGTCTACCTTAGGGGTCCATTCTAATTTTAATAATATTCTATCATCAATATTTTTATTATCATAAAAGATTTATGTATAATATTAATATCCATTGCAAAATAAGCCAGAAGAATTAATTAGTTTATTTTTTAACGTTGAGGGGAAATTTTATTAATTAAAGTAGCATTAATAGTCATTTTGCAACGGAGATTTGAACTATGTACCTCAAGGATACAAAACTAAAATCGTTTCATTGAGGTAACACATCAAGTGTAGAATTTGAACTATATGGCCACTTTTTACTTTTTATTGCTATAGTTACATTTTATAGGACTAAAAACTAAAAACCTAGTTAATGCTTCCGCTTGAGGTATTTTCAGAAATAGAGAAGGAGTTTTCATCGCTTGTTTTGCTTATAACCTTGGTACAGTGAATGCATTGCATGCTGAGCTGGTTACTGCAATGATTGCAATTGAAACTGCAAAAACAAATGGTTACAATTATCTCTAGTTAGAAACAGATTCACAATTTTCATGATACACTCAAGCTAGGATATGTTGAGATTACCTAATTTTAAGTTTGTAAATTTTTGAAAAGGTTTTTGGCCTAGTTCCACTTTTCTTTCTTTGAATGAAAGTTGAATGATGCACCTTGCATCATTCTTGTTTAAAAAAGAATATAGGACTAAAAATAATGACATATTTGCAGAGATATGCACCGTATATTTAAACATTCAATAAAATCTACTACTTTACATCGTTACTCTATTTTTTGAAGGAAAATATTAACGAGTGCCTCCGGAACACTCTTTAAGACCCATAAGTAGTAAATATTTTTAAAAATACATGTAATCATTGCACTGAAAATTGAAATATTTAACTTTTTTAAAGAATAATTGCTTATTTTAGAATGCTTAAAGAGTGTTCCGGAAACACTTGTTAACAAGACCATTTCTTGAATAAAAACTAATAGTATGAAGGGATCATATTAGAAACCAAAGTAATTTACATAGTGTGGGACAATAAAACTCTTGTTGGAATAGACTAGACTTGAGTCCATTTTCTTAAATCAAACGTCAGATATTGTTCATTTTAATGTTATCGTTAAATCCATGTTATATCATACCAGATTTTCACGTGTTATGTTCTTCATGAATGCACCTGACATGAAATTCTAACAAATTGTGTATATACCGACATTCTAAACTCATTAGATTCATATCAAAATAATCTAATATCAAGAAGAAGAAAAAACTAAAATAAAACGACTTTTTTTATATTAAAAGAGGGCTAATATCCCAAAAAATAAAATAAAGGGGTAAATTAAATTGAATCACGTGGCATTAGAATAATACTCTTCTCAAGATAAATAGATAGATAGACTAGCTTTTAGGACTCAATAGATCATTGTGTATTTTTTCTTTAAAAAGAAATATTATTGTGCTTTTCGTAAGCAAATTGAACTCAAGTGGGTGAAATTAGAGGTTGTACAATGAAAGGGTTATTTGATCCAAACCCGACCATAACATAGGAAAATTGTTGTATACACATTTGCTTAAGCTGAAAAACATATATAAATTAGTTAAATACCCATCGACAGTTAACTGCCGAATTATGGAATCGGATGCAGTTAACTATCGAAAAATTCGGCAATTAACTGTAGCGGAAACTTCAAACCTGTTTTTTTTTTTTTTTAAAAAACCCATAAATTGTCATTATTAATATTTATTGATTTTGA
>Ga0228711_1007441_pt1 | contig 15864 bp, 10 predicted proteins | sample MedpolnodulmetaG_2_FD_177996 | JGI IMG/M metagenome (GOLD analysis project Ga0228711, IMG submission 177996) | Root nodule microbial communities from Medicago polymorpha collected in Santa Monica, California, United States - brown nodules | ecosystem: Host-associated > Plants > Roots > Nodule...
TGAACAAATGCTACTAGACTGGTAAAATTCAAGAAAAAAGCAAATTCATTAATAATAAACAAGTGCAGATGCAATTACAAAACATAGGGGAATACATAATTCATAACACTAGCAGCAGTCACACACACATATTATTTTTTTTTCTCTTCTTTTTTTTTTTGAAAAGAAATACCAGCCAAATAAACGAAATTAGAAAATATGATGGGTTGCCTCCCATCAAGTGCTTTCTTTTACGTCATTAAGCTTGACGCCTCAACCACTGTTAGGGTGGCAAATATGAAAGAAAGAATATGTCATCTTTCTTCTTCCTCTTCTTTGGGAGGAATTCCATGAACGTCATACAAAGTAGCAAATGCTCCCATGCGCTCACTGTTAATCCATTGTAAATTAAGCTCTCCCACCATAAAGAAGGATATGCATTCATTTGCACATGAGTGAGTTCTTCAGACCCCATTTGCTGAGACTTCAGGTAGAGACCAACACTCATCACTTGTGGACTGTCATCCACCACAGTAGCCTGACACTCAGTCTCCATCTCAACATGATGAAATAATGATGAAATATGATGATGTTTAGTATTTATGATGAAAATTGACGATGAATATTGTTGATCAAAATTGGTGATGATTGTTTATGAGAGTTGATGACTTGCATTATAGTGTATAAATATATACGGTGTCGAGTCATATGTTCATGCATACATGATCAAGTCCTATTGGTGATGATTTATTGGTGATGATTATTGGTGATGGTGGATCAATCGGTAAAATAACTTCGACATCCAAAATGGTACCACATGCATATAGTCGTGTCTAGAATATTACATGCATATGAGTCTTGTGAAATGTCTCATACTTGATTATGTGAATGTTTGTGGAGATGTGTACATAATTATGTTTATTTTGGTGATACTTGTACATTTGTGGTGATTGTGAGAATGGCGTAAGAACATCTTGGTGATTTCATTTGATGATGACTATTTTTGGTGAGTTATGTGAATAAGGTGAATTGTGTAGATGATGTGAATTGTATGCATTTAGAATGAATTATATGCATTACGTGATTTATATACTTATGCGAGTAAAAGTGATGATGAATATATGATTATATTTTCTACATGATGGTGTTGGTGTAATTTGATGATTATAATAAATGGAGGATGATGTAAGAAACTCTTGTATGATTAATGTTGTTGATTTATGAAAGCATGTATATGTGATATTTGAAATCCTATTATATTATACTTGAATTCGTAGTTTCTTAATGTTGAATGTAAACTTATCCTCCGGTGTTTGTTTGGTTAACCGCCTCGACATTGTAAAATGGTGTAGACACGTAGGTCCAGAACGCTTGAGACAACATTAGTATCGAGGAGTTGCTTGAGGCCTCCTCTTTTCCTTGCTTTTGGAGTCTAGATTAGGGCTTTGATTAGGACCTTTTGGTATTTATTATGTTTATATACCATGTTGGAGTTTATGGAAACTTTGTTATTTATTTTGATGTATCTGAGATTTGAATTATGTTGTTGAGATATTAATATGATTTTGGAGATGTTATTTATTCTATTGTGTAACTTTGATGAAAAAATTAATATGCATATTTTGGAGTTTAATGACGAGGCACCTGGAGCATGTATAAATTATTTTTTGTATTTATATTAAATATTATTAGTGGGGCTCAAGAGTGTTACATTTTTTTCCTACCTTCTATGGCGAAATATAGTTATTTACATGTGCAATGTGATGCAGTTGCAATTGTTGCTCTGTGAACCTATTTGCTTTATCTACTAACTAATTATGATAATTTTGGAAGGGTGTTTTTACGATTTTGCCCTCTTTAAGGGCATTTTTGTAATCCAATAAGTCTTTGAGGTTTCTTGTTTACCACGCGATCTGCATGTTGGTATATACTTCCTCCTTTACGATCACTTCTTCATTATTGTTATAGTGGTGTAGTTTGGAAAGCAAATTGTGGTATCCTTTGTTTTCTTCTTCTTCCAATTTGCGGTATCCTTCGTTTTCTTCTTCTTCCAGTTTTCGGTTTCGTCTTCATCAAAGGTTACTTCCTCTTCCTTTGATCAATTCAGAATCATGATTAGATTAAATTTGTTTGTTATTTGTATAATCCTTGTTATGTGTCTTCGGATGCATGTTGATGTTTTTCCCTTTCCAGAAATTTGTTGCGTTTCGGTTTGAACTTTGTTTGCATGTCTTCAGAAAAGGCTTTTTTTTTTATTTTAATTGGGGTTTTGATTCCTTGGTTCTGTGTGGTTTATTTATTCCGTTTTGTGTACATTAATATAAGTTTAGAAATTTGAGGGAAAAGAAATCTTGGGTTTGTTGTTGGAGAGTAAAAAATTTGTATTGTTGTTCTTAGAATCAAAGAGAAATATTTGCTCATTTTTATTGGCAGTTTGGACCGGTTTTTATGAGTTGAACAAATTTTGATATTTTGTGGGCTGAGAAAGTGCATGCATGTGGGTACAAAAATTTGTTTTCATGGTGTAGAAGGTTTTTGGATCATATCAAAGTTTGTGATGTATAAGTTTGTGTCGCTGTGTTACCAATTCATGATATGGTAAGTTTTTTCTTTGTGGGCTGATGAAGTGATAAGTTTTATGTGTTTGTTGGTGAAGTTTAAAATTAGTGATTGATTGGGTTTGTTGGTGATATGTTTTCTTTGTGTACAAATGTTTGTTGGATACTTGAAATTAATTTTCTTTGTGTAGACGGGAAAATGTTGGATACTTGCCGAAACTTTGATCGATTTTTAATGACTTTGGTTGATGAATCCTAAAGTTTTAGATGGCAGTGAAAGTTGACATTCATGAGGTTTCTGTTGTTTCATCTTTCATGAGGTTTCTCTTTTGTCCTATTGATGGTTGTGCATTTCATCTAGATTATTGGAGCTTACTTATGAAAAAAAATAAATTGTAGACAATGGTTTGAGTTTCTTGGCATAATGGGTTGTTTTGATTAAAAAGGGAGCAATCAAATATTTTAAAAATGTGATGAAAATCATGGATTTAGAAGAGTGTAAATCAATGTGACACCTGAGCATGAATAAGAATTTGTGATTATCAACTTTTGCAATTCTCACAAGGTTGTCTATCAGGTATCTCCTCAGTTTCACATACCTGTTATTTTGAGTTAGTGATCAAACCTCTTCTTATATGTGCAATATTCGGAATTGGAAAATAAGAGAAGTGAAATATCACAATTGGCTTATGAGAAAAAGAAGCAGATCAATAAATTAAGGGTGAAAGCTGAGAAAATTGTGGACGAGAAGCTTGGGTCCGAACTACAGTACTTTCTCCTGTCAAGTACTGAATAGGCTTTGGTAGCATCTGGAAATTTTGTTTTTAAAGCATATTATGTTGAACTCTATGTTTACTTCTATATGTTGTTGGGCACTAGATATGTTAATCTCAGAAGTTGTTTTCTGGTTTGCTCATTAAGAAGCCAATTATTGAGAAATTACTAAGTGAAAATTGAAGTTCATTGTTCCCCATCATTGTTACTTCATCACCATTAACTATCATTAGATAGTATTCTTCCTCTTCACTTCCTTCTTATTTTTTTGTTTCTTATATTCTATCATGCATTGGTTGCTGATTTTATGAGTTGAGCTGATAAGAACATATTGATTTTTGTTTGTTTTCTGTAAAATCTGTGCATTGATTGTTCTGCTTTTCTCAACTGATTGTCTACACAATATCCATAGAAAATTGTAACTAATCATCTATGAATAGTAATGTTGAGTTCATACCACACTCCTTTCTTTTTTACCCCGGTCTTTACCACAAATTTAGAATGCACATTTCTTCTCTTTTGTTGAGATCTGGTAATATCTATTTTCAATTCTTTTTCGCACGGTCTTTACAACCAATACTTTTAGTTTTTAAAGTTTTTGCATCAACAAAATAATTTCTGATTTTATTTTACTTCTTATGTATTGTTTGCCTGTGATTTTGGCAAACGGGGGCTAGTTCTGATTATTACAAGCGAGATCGAACTAGAAATCTCAAAATCGTTGTGCAAAGGTTTTTATCAAAAAAGAGTTTGAAAAAAGGCCACGAAATGCACTCAGGTTGCTTAGAGAGCAGGACGGATTTGAAAGTAAAAGGCACTGTCTCTTGAGAGGTTTGAGATTGCAAGGAAAAGCTTAAATAAAGCAAGTAAAAAAGATAAAAAAAAAAGTAAGTTTACGCACGTAAACTCAAAGGAAATGTAAAATGTCTCTCGACTGATCATGGTCTACAAATCAGTTTACATACGTTCTGTATAACTCGTTTCCCTAAACACCGGTAGTTTGAGTGTTCAAGAATTTTGTATATGATTTGTGACCCACTTTCCGGCTTGGAAACTCTTATTTATACTAAAAAAAACCTAGATGGCGAACCACTAACCCCATGATCAGTACTTCGTCCATCTTGGACAACTGCTTGCCCCACGTTTCCACTAAAGGAAACCGTCTCAATGTTTGAAATCGTGTTTTCCCGTCTTGACTGCTTGAACTCGACGTGAATGTTCTTTCAGCCTTGCTTTGTCAAAACTCTGAATATGCGCTCTAGGCTTGATGTCTCGTCGAGACTCTCCAATTGAAATGAGAAAGCTCTTCGATTCCTGCAAAGTTAAAGGTCAAACAAATGTTTACCATATTAAATGAGTCTGTTGAATTTACAGGCTAAACATGTATCAAAGATGATAGCGCGATTTGATGCCTTTGGACGTGTTCAATGGGTCAGTCCTATTCTTAAATCTCAGATTTATTGATTATTGAAGGGTGAATATTTGTTAATATGCATGTCTTAACACTCGCAATAGGATATGGTTCATTTTATGCCATTGTTTCTTATCCCACATTATGTTCTCTCTTTGCAGCAACACAATAATCTTTTGTAGGATATGGTCAAGTTGCAATAACACTTGCTATAGAGCACATGGTACTCATTAGGTCTAAGTTTTATTTTATGCATTAATCATCATGTTTAATTTTACTAACTCTATCTTGATATTGATTGCCTAGATTTAAGTTTTCTCCTAATGAAATAAAAATTTGCAAAATTAGATTGTAGTTTAAGAATAATGTGTTTTGTGTTATGTATGAGAAAATTAGATTTTCATACAAAATTCTCGTGATAGGTCAAGTAGTTCCAGAATTAGATCATTTTAAGACTCTATTAGAATGATAGTAACTGAAATCAAATGAATTTGAATTGTTGGGACTAATTGGGATCATTTTGGATGTGTTTTTTTGTACTTCTATGCAGAAAATGTGCAGCTGCAAGTGACACTGTTTGTGTTTGTTTTAACTGAATTTTTGCAAGTATTTATGCAGAAAAACTCATCTTGAAAGTGACATTGTTTGTGTTGTTTTAACTGATTTTTTTTTACAGATTTTTATGCAGAAAATTCGTGATTGAAATTTACGTTGTTTGTGTTTGTTACAAATGAATTTTTATAAGTTTTATGTATGTTTTATGTTAAAAAAGAGTTCTTATTCTGCCAAGAAACTCAAATGGAATACTTCACCTGCAAAAAGCCATGCTTGTGAACCAAAACACCTCATTAGGTGATTTTCTTGAAAAAGATATGGTTAATGGCTATAGTCCAAGTCCTGACTTTATTGAAGAATACCCTCTCCATATAAGTTGGATCAATTGATTCAACTACAAGATAGAAGAGTGAAGCATCGAAAAGGTGACATTAAAGCAATGAAGAAAATGGAATCCAACATTAATCTAGGGAATAACTATGTGAGAAAGGTTAAAAAAAATAACAATTATTGTAAGTTTTCTTTTGGAAAAACTTAATGTATGGATCGCCTTACAATTGTTGTAAGTTTTCTCAAAGCCTCTTTAAGATTTCTGCCAAAGCAAAGTAAGACAAGTTTAGGTTCTTTCATCACAACCTTTTCGGAAGCTTCTTTCGTTTCAAGTTCATACATATTATGACCACGACCATACATATTATGACCGGAATTTGTTTTGCATCTTCATTCAGCTTTTTATATTTTGCCAGAATCTTATTAAAATTCAATGTTTACATTATCAGATTTCTTTGGTCGCCAACATCTTCATCTGCTTCAATGAATGTGGAGAGTTTTCTCAATGCTTTATGGAGTTGTTATGTTTGATTTTGATATTCAACAACTTATTGGGAAAACTTGTGCTTAGGTTGTGGCTGAGTCTAAGGTTTGTGTGGATGCCTTTGCTTCCTTTATTCCCTTTTCCCCCTTTTTCACTTCATAATGTCCGAGTTAGTATGGTTGACTCTGCTAATTTCATTCTTTTTCAGGCTGATGGTGATTTAACTTATCCGGTTGTGTTTGATGTGTTGAATGGAAAGGAAATCCTTCTTAAAGGAGATAGGACGGCTGCATCTCCTTCCTGATGTGTTGCAAGTCGTTGTCTGGTGATTCGAATACGTATTTTTGCAAGAGATGTGCTAAATATGTTTCTCATATTGTTCCAAGGTTAGGTGTTTTGTTCTTCTTTCATCTATAATAACTATTAGCAATCAATTTGCCATGGTTAGTTTCGCTTTTATCAGGGATGGAGTTGTTTGAATGTTTATGCGGCTATTTTCCGTAATTTGCTCAATTTGCTCTTTGAATTGTTACTTTTTCAGTTCTCTTTACCTTGCATAGAAAGATTTGTTGGAGCAAATTTAATTTCAAAATGTCAATCCTTTTTAATTGGTCCCTTTCATCTAATCGGAGGAGCAAGTATACATATATTTTGAAGTGTTTTGTTTTTTAAGTATACAAGCAAATTATGGGGTGAGAAAGGTCTGTATTGATGAAGCTATTAATGAATTGTTTCTCACTGATGATGAGATTTACTCTCCTTCTAAGGTAATTTTTACACCTCATTTGTTGGTTATTTGTTTTGAATTGTTCAAGGCTGTGTTTTTCAATGGACCTAAATTTATCATTAGGCGTCGACTGTTTCACTTGATGATGAGGTTGTTGATGCTGAGAAGATTGTTGGCTCTGTTGACGCTTCACAGACTGAGGATTTTGTCTCTTAAGGCTATCTCTACTTCTGATTTGAACGATGATGAGAATCTAGATTTTGGTTCATCCAATCTTACTACCAAGAGGAGTCTCATGAAAGACTTTGATGAGGTTGCTGTGAAGAGGTCCAGGAAATCGTCCAAGTCTGTTAAAGACTAAGAAGGTGTGTTTGGTCCCGTTTGTTGGTGTTTATTGTAGTTGTTTGATTCCCTAAAGGTATTTGATTTATCACAACCCTTTAAACTTGGAATAACTATATTTTGTTATTATTATTTGAACTGATCATTGTGGCGTATTGCTATGCACACTGAAATGAATACCTCATTTCTTCGAGAGCTACTAAATGGAATTTCTATCAGCTCAACTTATCCGACTTGGAAGGCCTCAAAGAGATACTTGCATAATTCTACAGGCAAATATTGTAAGTCTATCACAAAATCAAAGAAGGGTAGGACACATCTACGTTACTAAATCTATATTTCATCAAATACTTCTTTCAAATTTAACATTATTGATCATGGTCTTTTTTATATTTTCAGGTAAATTAATATCAGTTCTGACTAAGATGAACATGTTTGGAAAAAAAAGCTTATGGTTTTGCACATGGCGTCCGAGAGCATGGTATGTAATCTTGGAAGACTTATTTTCAATTTTTCACTTTTGCTTAGTTTCAAGGCATGAAACAAGCACTTTGTGATAGTACTTTATGAAAATCCAAATATATATGTCATTGCTTCCAAACTAAGTATAATGCATATTTTGGCATGATTGGAAAATATAGTGAAGTTGTAACTGATCACTTGAAACTGTTATTTTACCCTACAATGATACTTGGACCAAAGATAGCAGATATAGTAAAAGGGAAATTGAGGCTGGGAGCCAGAATTCTTTAGGTTGGAGGAGTAGAAAAAGTTTTTATGGAACTTTTTAGTGTTAAAGAAGGACAAAAGTTGTTGAAAGAATCACAGTGTTACTTATCAACCACATCAGGTCCTATTGCTGGCCTCCTTTTCATTTCCACTCACAAAGTTGCTTTTTATAGTGAGAAATCAATCAAGATCTCTTCACCAAAAGGAGAATTGAGTAGAGTCCGCTATAAGGTGATTTTTTTGCTTAAATGTTCATGTTGATGCTCTCTATTTCTCCACACTTACTTTGTTTACTATTTCGGCCAGCATGTATCGTTAACTTTAACTTTTTTTAACTATTTTAGGTCTCTATTCCACACGAAAAGATTTAGCATGTCAACCAAAGTCAAAATGTGAAGAAAGCTTCAGAAAAGTACAATAGAAATAGTCACTATGGATGGTTTCGAGTTCTGGTTTATGAGTTTCTTTAATTATCGGAAAGCTTTAAGATATCTCCAGCAGGCCATCCTTCAGAAAAGCACATAGAAATAGCCACTCTAGAAGTGAAATACAATTGTTAACCCTTTCTGCTTCATCAATTATTCTTTGAAGTTGCAAAGGTTTCTATAGTGTACAAATATTTTATATCATTTTGTTAATATGAAAAGCTATGATCTTAACTTTTGGTTCCAGTATTTAACAGGCAAATTTGTTCACTGAAATTTAAAACTCAATTTTAAGTTTTGGTGTCATTTGATTTTTTTTTAAGTTTTGGTGTCATGCGCTTTTTAAGTTGCTTTTCACATTTATGAAGTTTGCATTTTCCCTAAACTTGATCATCCGTGTGCAATACTTTTGTTTTGCTCTTTCCTTTAATTTGCTAAAATGTAAAAATATTTCAAAAACGCGATATTCAACCCGCGCGAAGCTCGGGTTTTTAACTAGTATGATATGAAATATGAACCTTTAATATTGTTGTTAATTAGGTTGAAAGTTGATTGTCCTTTTCAAAATACACCTTCATGATATTTTTTTGTTTGTAGGCTAAATTCAAGTTGCTTGCAAATGATGAAGCTATGACTAAAAAAAGCTTGAATAGTAGGTGGTCTTTGGCGTTGAAAAATGCCTTGTTCAAGTTAAGATAGTTGTATACACCTGTCTTTGGCGTTAAAGGTTGTTGCTATGGAGGCTATGCTTAAAGCATTAACTGTTGAACTTGAGAAGAAAATTCTTGAACAAATAATGATAACAGAAAATTAAGCGCAAAGAGCGAATGTTTGGGAATTTTATGCCTAATTTGAACTCTTCAATTCAACGTGAAGGAGAGGGTGATAATGGTAACAACAAGATGGATGAACTTTAGTTTGGTTACTTTTGTTTATATTGTTTTGTTAGATCAAACATATATCATGAACTTTTTACATTTTGGACAATTTTATATTGGTAACGACAAGATGGATTGATGATGAACTTTGGTTTGGTTACTTTTATTTGTCTAATTTGGTTAAACCAAACATCATGATCTTTTCACATATATATTGGACAACACTATATTTTAATATCATGTGATGTTTTGTTGTATGACTGTTGTACTTTCATTTCAGTTTTGCATATTTGTTGTTTATCAAAATATAATTGACATTCTTGAGAGTTTGATAAACATAACGAATATTATAAACATTATTTTAGCATTAAATATTTGAAATATTGAGGCAAAATTTATAATATATAAATATATATATATATTGTTTTTAGAGATGGAATTTTAATTGAATAGAGACGGAATTTATAAATTTTGCAACGAAGGTTAGAGACGGATTGTGCTTATTTGAGATGGTGGTTTTTGTCTCTAATTGCGACGGATTTAACTCTTCCTTCATTTAATATTTAGCAACAGAATTTATAAACTATAGACGGCTTTATTCTGTCTCTATGGAAATTAAAATTCCGTCTCTGAAGGCTTTAGCGACCACGAAAATAACGACGGACCTAGTTCCGTCTCTGATTCCGTCTTAGACATGTTTAGGAATAGATTTTTCTAGTAGTGAAAGTGTTACATATTTCTAGTAGTGAAAGTGTTACATATTTCATGTAAGTACATATGAAAAGAAAATTGGAGAAATGGAAGGGATTGTGTGCATTATAGAGTGTCAAAGGCATGTACTTGATCTTGTATTGTTCCTCATCAAAGTGAAATTCCTATGTACTCTCATGTGTGGATTAGGTCTATAAGACTGAACCACATAACACTTTTCATAATTGATAAGAAAAAAATTATAATGTTAACTTTCCTTAAAATTTAAATTGATGTACTTATATATTTGAAAACTAAAATGAGTGTTTTCTCAACAAAATAATTTTCTTTAAATCGGAATATAACATCTAGTGTAGCATTGGAGTTTGCGGCCTCTCATGGTTGGAGGCGTCTTTGGTTAGAGAGTGACTCCACTTCTGTTGTGCATGCTTTTCATCATCCAGATGTTATCCCGTTTCTTCTGAGAAATTGTTGGCTAATTGTTTACTTTTGAGAAGTAATTCAGTTTGCTCTCATATTTTCCATAGGGAAATTGTTGTGCGGACAAATTAGCAAACTATGGTCACTCTATTTCTGGCACCATTTGGTTGGATTTTTTTACCTCGGTTTCTGTCGCAGGACTTCAACCGAGACCGCATCGGTTTACCTAATTATAGGTTTCCATAGGTTTTTTTTCTTGTCTTTTGAGGGTTTTGGTTTGGTCCCCCTTCTCTTGTATATATTTCTCCCCTTTTTTTAATAATATTTATGGAGTGGGCGGTAGAGGATGGAGGTTTACGCGGGGTGCCAACCTAGTTGGGATGTTGTGGATTTCTCTGGATGCCCTCCCTATCTCTTTGCTTATAAAAAATAAGAGAGTAATTAGCTAAAGGATAATTTGAAAAATATAACTAAAATAAAAATTATTGAAGACTTATTAGCAATAATTTCATCCATGTAATTACGTTGGATTTCCTAAAATTTTGTATGCAGAAAATAATTGAAATATGAAAATAATATAACAAAGGCTTAAAAATAACCTATTCTATTTGTGTTTTCTTATAAATGCATAGGTTACGAAGTATATCATAGCACCATATACTTCCATTAATATATGTTGTAAAACAGAGAAAGTGGTTAACAATAATATTTAGTCTACCTCCTTCAAAAAAAAAAAAATTTAGTCTACCAAAACTAAACTTCGGTCGATGTTGATTTCTGACTAGAATAACTCTACGTCAAACTGTATTTATCTCTAAGGGCCCGTTTGAATTAGATTATTTTAGAGCTTATATAAAACAGCTTATGCAAATAAATAAGTTTTTATGTATTATTTATAAGTTTTTAAGGTTATTTATGAAAAAACAGTTTATGAAGATACGATTTTCACTAGTGAGAACTTATAAATTAAAATAAAAGCTTATTTATTTACATAAGCTATTTTTCATAAGTTCAAAATAAGCTCAAACTAAACGGGACCTAAGTCGAACTCTAGAATATTAGAAACTCTTTTCTATTGAAATTGAATGCTTAAAAAATAAAAATAAAACTACTAAAACTATACCGAAGAACTCATCAAAACTTAAATGATTCAACGTGCATCTAAAATAACTTTTAACATCACTTTCAAGTTAAAAATAAATAAAAAATCTACATCACTTATAGCATAATTAACACTTCCAATTTCCAAGCTTTTGTGTTGGAAGGATTTGTGATTCATTAGGAACTTCATCTTCAAATACCACCCAAACCTTGCTAATTTTAGTCTCTAGTGTCCATGAGGAAAGAGTTGGTGTTGTTGAAAAAATTAAATCTACTTGCTCTTCATCTTTTTTTATTTCTTTTGTTGTTACTTCCAACTCTAACTCTGATGATCTATTCAATAGGCTTGAAATTTGAGGCAACTTTGAGATACTTGATATAGAGACATGTGAAGCTTCATCTTTATTTTCTTGAAAACCAAATTGATCTAATGCCATTATATGATTCATACTAATAATTTGAACAAAAGGGTATTCCAAATTCTTGTTTTCAACCAATTTTTTGCAAGTTTGATACAAATCATGAAGCTTTTGACTTTGAATAGAACCTTTCTTGAGTATTTCACAAGCTAAGCTTTTAGCTGATGATTCTAAGTCAAAGAACATGTTAACAAGAGCATCAATGCCTTCACAAAATGTCATGTAAACTTGGAAGCTTTCTCTCAAAGTATTGCTTATAGCAACATGAGCAAGACTATGATAATTTGACCTCAAAATATCATATGGTGAACATTCCAAAACCTTATCAATAAGAATTTGACATTTGGGTAAAATTCTAAATGCCATATCAAAGGATTTCTCATTATATCTCTTAAATCCTAACCCTTTAGACATAATAGGTTCAAGTTTACCACCTTGGTTTACATGCCAACTCATCCTTTCTTCAAGATAAGATGCATAATTGTGTAAGAAACAAACTAAAGGGTCAGAAAAATTCCTTGTAACACAAGCATACCTTATTATGCTGATTTGTAAATGGCCAGTAACATGTGCTTTGCATAATTCTTGTTCAAATGTTCTGTTTCCACCTCTAAGAAGTCTATGAATCAAGACAAGAGTCTTGAGGGAAACAAGATTGTCTTTAGTTTTGCATAGGCGGCGCGAAATCTTTTCGGCGAGAAAAGGGATTGACCCTTTTGAGTTTGACACATGAAAAAGGATTTCATGCATGTATTTGTTATCAATGGTGCTATTACCATGACTAGTTGCACGAAGAATTGCAATCTCTATGTTGGAAAAGCCTTCATGTTGTTGATGGTTATACATCATGGCTTTGCCAATTGAAGCTTGATCTTTCATTGTGCCAAGAGCTAAACGAAGTTTGGTTTGTATATCCATACCCATTATTCTTGTTTTGAAGAATTTAAAAGGAGAAGAAATTCACCAATACTAGAAGAGTAATTAATGGAACAATTTTGATGTGTAGAATTAAGGATTTGTAGGAGTATGCACATATAAAGGTGAGTGGGGATAAGAGTGAGAAAAGGAAAGGTCTTGATTAAAAAATTTGAAGCATAGTACAAACTAACAACAGAATCAAATCTTTCAAATTTTAAACATAGAATCTTTTTTTTTCCTCCTCCACACACCTTATTGTTGGAATTTCAGTGTGGGTGGTTAATCCTACATCGATTAGGAATATATTAAATGGAGGAGTATTAGACTATTGTTGCTCCTGCTCTTCCGAACTCTCCAGCAAATGGTACCATATAACCATTTATGGATGAGCGAGACTGAATATAGATAAAATGGATCGACGTCTATTGTCTTCTTTTTGTGGAGTTAGACGAAATTATTTGTTGATTGTTTTTCTTATAAGCATTTTTTTCGTTGATTTGTAACAATTATTTTTTGGTCAAGTAACCTAGTGGCGATAAGTGGGGTGTTGGGGTTCGAATCTCAATCCTTGCATATAACAATACATTGTCCCTATCAACTGAGTTATACTCACGGAGACAACAACTGTACAAGTGGTTAGTCGCACATTAGCTAAGACATCTTTTATTGTTATTGAAACTATGTTCGTTGATTGGTAACTTTGGAACACTTATTAATTAGACCACACTCGTTTGATATTTTCAATAGAGAATTGTAATATGGACAAGAACATTCATCATGCAAAATAGTTTATAAATTGTTGTTTTATTCTGCGACTAATTATTGCTTTGCTGTGTACGAACCATATGCAAACTATTGCTATATGACTTAAATAGTTTATAAATGCTTATGGTATATATCAAAAGGCAATAATACACATGTAAAGTCAACGGGTATAATCAAAAAGCCTATGCTTTTCTTTTGTTCCTCTTGAAGTGACTAGAATTGAAAGATTAGTGACAAATGTCAAATTTACTTTCCTAATGGCTCTTTTCCTAACCACATACATGATCAAAAAGGGAAAAAAAGAAAAAAGCAAAGCATTAGAGGATCAAAGATCCTTACTCGCTAAACTAACAAAACACAAAGTATCATTGTAATACGGGGATTTGAAACCCGTGCCTTACGGATTAAAATAAAAGTAATTTTGATATTGAGTAATTTTGAGATTATTTTTTAAAGATTTTATAAAAAAAAATAAATTATATTTTACGTTTTTTACCTCGATAAAAATCATTTTTTTAAAATAATTTAGTTTGTTTTTTTGGTTACAAAATAATTTAGTTTGTTTGGATACGAATATATAAAAGAGATTTATTGTCAAAAAATATATATAAAAGAGATTTTTTGTTATAAAATTACTTCAATCTTTTAACCTTTATTTTCTCTCTCCTCTAAAAAAATCTATTTTTTGAGAATATACTTTTACCAACTTCTTATTTGGAGTTGTTCTTAGATTTTTTTTTTTTTTTAAAACTGTAGCAAATCGATGCAATATTCTTAAAAGTGATTATTTTTTTAAAATGATTTTTTTTCTTAAAAAATCTATAACAAAGAGGCTCCAAATGTGCTATTGCATATGTTTTAATTTAGTTACTTTCTAATAATTGGCGTACGTTTACATCGTTTTAACCCGGTTTATAGAGCGATTTTAAACGTGTGAGCTTTCATTTTGTTAATGATAATTGTTATTAATTAGTTTGTTAGATTAATATTTACTATTTTGTCTGATTTTAAACTAAGGACTTCCAACTCTTTTTTCCTAAGTTCAAATCAGTTGAACTATCCAACCCACACATGTAAGTGTATACTATGACATAGCATTTTATGATGTCATAGTAATCAACGTTAAAGGTCAATTTAAAAGGACTTAAAATCTCTTTTTCGTTACAAAAAGTATTTTATTTTCTCTGTTTAAAAGATTTTAGAAATAAGAGTAGCAAGCATGTTTTTATTTTTATTTTCTTCAAAATAATTTTTAAAAAGTGAATTGCAAATCAGTTTTAAGAAACTATAAATGGAAAGACAATCACATAGGTCCTAAACCTCATAACAAATATTCCATAGCTAATTAATATTTTTTATTAAACAGTACATTTTATTAAACAATCAGATCTCTGCTCAAGACGAACAGAGACCGGTGAAACTGAGAATACAAACAAAAGGGGTCGTATATAGGTGGAACACCCTAAAAACACCCCTGGGGACAACACCCACCAAAATACACGTCACCGCCTAAAACAGACTCCTTCACGAAAACGACCACTGTAAAAATGATATCCAACCACCCATCGTCACTACTCACCCCCTTAGAAAAACACCCCTCAAAGCTCCTATCCGAAAGATCATTCAGTTTCCACTACCTCTCGACCTCCGATCCACTGAAAGAAACCATAAAATGCCCAAAACCTAACTTGAGCTAAAGAACTGACTCTCGATCTCGAATCAAAAGTGATTGGTCCACTAGACTTTATGGCCAAATCAGAAGAGCACCCCTCACCCCCGATACACCAGAGAAAAACCAAATCACGCAAACAAGATTGCAGCTAGACACTGATTCCCGATCTCGAAGCAAAAGTAACCGGCCCACCGAAAAAACAGCACACAAAAAGTATGACAAAACGACATGATATACGGTGGTGCAAACAACAAACAGATCAAATAGAAAAGGCTTAGCACAAAGGAACATGCTTCCTCCAAACACCCTAAACACCTTAACAGCCCCAAAAAACGCAAACAAGAGCTAGTGACGACGAACAAGGACCCGAGCAACAGAGGCAGCCTCTAAAAGAAATCACCCCCAGCAAACATCTGCATCCTCACCTAAACAACACCAACAAGCCCCTTATAAAGCTCATGTCCACAAATCGTTCCAACGCCAAATCCGAGTCCAAAAAAAACCACGACCACCCATCCAAACCTCACCAAGACAGCCTCATGATCCCCCACACAAAGCCACCACCACCACGCATCACCACCACCACCACCGAAACAGAAAACAACATCGAAATAGTAAAAATAACGAACATACAGTGACCTCAGGGGGGGGGGGGGGGCAGGCACC
>Ga0228711_1007445_pt1 | contig 15857 bp, 3 predicted proteins | sample MedpolnodulmetaG_2_FD_177996 | JGI IMG/M metagenome (GOLD analysis project Ga0228711, IMG submission 177996) | Root nodule microbial communities from Medicago polymorpha collected in Santa Monica, California, United States - brown nodules | ecosystem: Host-associated > Plants > Roots > Nodule...
TGTACTGTATAATTACTTAAAAACTCTTTAAATTAATAATTATTAATTTATCGATAAATTAATAACTCTCTAAATTAATAAATTTCTCCGGTCCTGACATTATTAATTTATAGAGTTTCTACTGTATGTTCACAAGATTAGAAGGTTGGTTAAGGAACTAAAATAGAAAGAAAAGTCAAGTTTTGCATTGAAAAGAATGCTTTTTTAACTTTCAAAAAGTAGAATACACAATTTCCAATACAATATTTTCTTTTATAATTCCTTAACTCGTGCAGGGCACCGGTTAACATTTCCCTAATTAAAATACCATTCCTCTTCGGAAAGGAAAAGCAAAGCAAACGAAAGTCATGATTTTTTATGCAGATTAATTAAAGGAACAAATGAATTTTTATAACATTCTTTCAAAAAATAAATTGTAATATATACTTTTTTGTGGTAGCCGGAGTTGGAATCCTAAACATTGCATATATTATACATTATTCATACCAAATGAGTTAAGCTTATAATGACCGATTGTAATATATACTACCATAATCTTCATCTCTATTATAAACATCTGGCTTAATTTTTTTCAAAGTACGCGTGTCACCTCTCTATTCTAAGCTCACCTCTCTATTCTAAGCATCATTTAATATGATATCATTTAATGTTATATCATGCTTATTTAGTTAGTAACCGAAAAGAAAAGAGCATTGTTTTTTTTTTTTTTGGAAGGAAGAAAAGAACATTGTTATTAATGAGCAAAGAATGTTAGTAACCTAAAATTAGTTTAAAAATTTATTGTTTTGTAATTGAATAATTTTAGTTAGTAATCAAAAATCAAATTTTTAAATTATTTCTTAACATGTCAATTAAAATTTTACATCGAATGATATTTAAACATGTTTCTTTATTGTGTTGTTGAGCTAATTATATCGCATCATTTTGTTACATCTTATTTTTTGTTTTTTTAGTGCTTCAAATTTTGTTTATCCTTTTTTTTTATATTCCAAATTTTGGTTTTACAACAAAGGTATGAAATGATCCATCTTTAATTTTTTATTTGGTCGACAAATTCTAACCACATTATTACTGGAAAAATGTATTTTTTTTTTTTACTTTACTACAAACCATTTTATTACCTTAACTAAAGAGTTGAGAATTTTCCACACTCATTTTCGTTAATCATGTATGAATTTGCCTATCTTTCCAAAAAAAAGGTATTAATTGGTCTAATCATGAAAATTTCTAAGCTACAATATTATTCATGTAATCGAAAGTATTAATTTGCCTTTATTAAGATGATTCTAAGTCTTGCTAAAAAAAAATAAAAATTCTAAGTCAATGTAATATTCATGTAACCGAGATGATACAACAACTTTCTAATTGACTAAAGGTCTTAATCACGTCATTAAAAAGAGTTCCTCCAATGGTAGTTTAACATGTGTCAATTTTGTTTTGTTAAACCAATCATATTGCTTAATTTTGGTTTTATTTTGTCGTATATTTTTTTCATATTGCTTCAAATAATATTATACTTAAGCTCTTAGCCTACATATACCAGATGTTTATTCGACTCTTTCATCTGCTTTCTTCTTCTTCCCTCATGTTGTGCTTGATTCTTAAGTCCATATATTTATTTATTTCTTATTTTTTCGTTCAATTTTTTGTGTGTACTGAATCAATTTTTTTTGGTTTTTTTTTCTTCCAATGTTCAATTGTTTCATGTAAAACAAGACTATAAATGATTGATGGGAGTGACGATGAAATTAACAACATTTTTCAAGGATTTAAGAAATATTTGAATGTCTATCATATTTCTTTATACATCGTTTCTTATTATGAAATTCGTGAAAATTTATTATTCATTTCATTGATAAATTATTTTATTGTTACTGTACTATTTCTTTATAATATACAAATCTATGTAGAAGGCTCGCTCATACTTTCAAAAATATGGAATGAATTTCGATTTGAAATTTTTACCTAAGGCATGGGTTAAAGGATATGAATAATATTTGTTTTTTCACGCATTTGTTCTTCTAATTTTCCGACTTCCTTTTTTCAAAGCATTATAATATATCATTGAAATAGTTCTTGGACGATCATAAGGATTTAGACAATTTGTTTGGTTGCACACAAAAAATGCATATCATATAATCGTTTAAAAACTAATGATTCTTATATAATCGTTTTTCTATTATTTTTCTTCTTTTTACGTGTGATGTCAAATGAAGTGTAAATCTTTGTGTTCACAAAATAATTTCTCTCATCGATGTCATTAAAAAGAATTAATATGTATTCAAGTCAAAATTCAAAAGTTGTCATCGAATTATTGTATAAATATTACTACTCTTAACTATTTAAGTCCATATATTTTACCATCACTTTCAAAATTTCGAGATTCAACATGAGTTCAAAATCAAACAAAAAATATAACATATTTATTATGTACTAAGTTATGCGAGGAAGTAGCAAATTATTTTAGGTATAGAGAAATTAAAGAATACTATGTTATGCGGGGAGTGTGTGATATGATTTGCTATTAATGATTATTTCTTTTTTTGGTTACATGCTATTAATGATTATTTCAAAATCAGAGGAAAAATTTATAGGCTGAAAATTTATTTCTATTATTTAAAAATACGATAAATATATTATTTTTAGATGATTACAAACACATTGATCATTTAAAAAAAAATTGGGAAGTCCATTTAAGCGAAATTTTTTCATTTTGTAAAAAAATAAGTTGTAATTATAAACAAATAGAACAGGTTTTTTTATGAAAAAAATATAAGAAATTGTTTTTTTATTTTAAATATTTATTTGTGTTTGGAAGAATTCGAGTTAGATATTTGATTACCTCTCGGTAGAACTCCAGATTACTAAAACTTATTCTACTAGAAACCGAAAGGTTAACACAAATATTTTTTCTTTATTTTTAGGGTTTTTCTTTATGATGAATATGTTAATTATTAGTATCATATTTATTTGTAACTCTAAAGAAATATGATAATCGATAAATACATTTTTTTTCTTTTGATATAATTACATAAAATTTTGGGTCTACACAAATTTATGAATCGGAATGTAATTTTTTTATAAATATTGCTTCCGCTTTCAATATTTTTAACACGATTTCGATATTCATTCGATCAATTCAAAATTCTTCCTTAAATTTATACTTTTTATATCCATCAATCTTCATTCTACAATAAACTCATATAAATTGGTTCTTTGAATGGTTATTTGTGCAAGAACTTATTTTTGCTATTTAACTCTTTTAGAATTATCACATTTTTTTTTGTCGTTCTCTTTAACTTTTTCTTCCAATTTATTAGTTAGTAAATTGTTAGAGGAGAGGAGAAAATGTCAGTTTTTGGAGATTAAACCTAGAACCTAGAACTTAAATCTCCTTAAACAACCGGTAGCTCAACTTAAATCTCCAACTTATAGATTCCGCAATAAAAATCAAGACATTAACAATAATTAAAGATATAATTATGTCTTGACAATTATTAAAAAATAAATTATTATATGATTGAAAATAATAAGTAAAAAACGAGACAATTATATCTACAATAATTTAAAAAGAAATAATTTGATGTCCCTACAAAATATTTTTAAGCATAGTGAAATAATTTTCCTTTTTTTTTTAATTAACATGTGCTTTATTTTTCTTAACAACTAAGCTGGGTCTCAATATATTTATAAAAAAATTAAATTGTCTTCACACAAAATTCAATTGTTCCCTCCTTCAATGTTTTAATCTATAAATGTAAATTTTACAATATCATATTTCTAATCAATTATAATTATTAATGATTTTATAGAAACGTATCATACCAATTAACCATCCATTATTGTATTTATAGCAATATCAATGACAGTCATATGGTTTCAATACAAAGATATGCATATGGAAACATGTATTGCAAAATAAATTAGGATGCAACTTTTTTTCCTTTTAGATTTGAAACTTTAATAATTCTTTCATTTATTTGCATTCTCATGTATTTATTCTATTATAGCCCATAATTTGTGCATTTTTTTATTCATACATATGAAACTCATTTATCACCCATCAAATTATTTCCATAATTTATCTATCATAAAAATTTATAATAAGTATGCATTTTGTCAACTCAAAATAGCACATTAGCATTGTTCCATGGTTAAACCCCACCAAGACCATAAGTAAAAGAATTTGAAATAATATAAAAAAAATGAAATAGTTTGTAAATTGAATATAAAAAAAAATCAGCAAATGACATCCAAAAACTAATAAAATATTTCATCATAACGTGTGCAATTTTGAGGGAGCGTACAATGAGTTTGATCATCACATTTGGCCAAGAGAAACCCCACAAGTGAGATTATCACCGTATCTTCATCAAAAACTTTAAGACATTAGATATATTTGTTATAATCTCACTTATATGTTGCACAATATTTATTATTGCATCCAATGTCAAAGGTTAACCCACACATAACACTTTAACATCTCTCCCTTAAATGTGAGACTCTCTATATCTATGATATGGTGAAATATGAAAATATAGTCAGAGGCACAACATGGTAAAAAAATATGGGTTGATGGTGGTTTCATAGAAGGATATTTTTTCTATTTTCTTTCTTGAAAATATAGATGATAAATTAGAAAAATAAAGAAGATAAAAATGAATTTAAACATGAGAGAAATGATAAGGAAAAAAAGCGAGTTTCTGATAATTTTATCAGTTTGTTGAAAGTGTCGGAGATTAATTGGAAATTATTATGTCAAAACATTAGACTCATTAAAAAAATGACACATCAATAAAATTGTCTAATTAGCATGTATTTTGTCAACTGAATATAGCAGATTTACATTTTTTTGTCAAATCCCGTCAAAGACCAAAAGTGATGAAGGAATATGAAATAATAGATGTTGAAAAAAATGTTGCGTTGATCAAAATAAAATTACACGAAAGTGAGTGACATCCAAAATCAAAAATTTAAGATAATTTTTTTTAAATAAATGACACCCAAAAACTAACAAAACAAATCATCATAATGTTGAAATTTCCAACGGAGCCTACATTGATTTTGTATCATTGTATTATGTTAAGATACCACACAAATAAGATTGAGACCACATTTTTATCCAAAAAAATTTAGACACATGTTTATGGGTCATCTCACATATATGTCATTCAATATCTACTCTTTCATCCATTGTAAAACTTTAACACATATTTGACACATTAACATCTCTCTTTCAAGTGTGTAACTTTATGTGTCCCTGATTATGTGACGTAGCCAAATTAAGTCAAGCAGAGGCACAATATTATAAAAAAGTTGGGTTGTTGGTAATTTATTAGAGAGAAATTTATGATTCTTTATTTCATGAGAATAGAGAAAGGAAATTATTAGAAAGAAGAAAAAGGTATGAAAAGAAATTTGAGATTGAGAGAAATGATAATGGTAAAAAAAATAGAAATGTGTGTTTTGTCTAAGAGGTTATAAGGAACAAAGTGAGTTACTAATAATTTTATGTGTTCATTGAATGAGTTGGTGATTTTTGGGTAATTAATTTACCAAAAAATTAGAGTCAATTAAAAAAAACACAACATTTAAAAATGTATAATAAGCATATGTTTTGTCAACAACATAGCACACCGGCATTTTCCTACGATTAAATCCCACCAAAAACCAAAATTAAAGGAATTTAAAATAACAAAGATTGATTAAACAAATGACACAAAAACTAGCAAACCAATTCATCACAATGCTGGGACTTATGTGAGAACCTACATTGATCATATTAATGTATTAGCAACCACACAGGTGAGATTGACATCATATCTTCACAAAAAGTCTTAAACATTAGGTATATGGGTCATCTCACTTATATGTTGCTCAACATATACTATTGCATACATTGTTGAATAAGAACTCTCCATTAAGCGTCAAACTCTCAGTGTCCGTAATTCACCACCAAGAACCACACACACACACACAATGTTGAACTAGCTTTTTGGGGGAACCAACACCGATTTGGATCGACACATTGGAGAAAGACCAATCATACAAGTCAAAATGATATCACATCTTCATCCAACATTTTAAGACTTAAGTATATAAGTTTCTCTTATTTGTTGTTCAACCTACACTTTTATATTAAATGTTGGGTTTTGGCCCACACTTGATAATCACAGTATTCTCTCCCTCAAATATGACGAAATTCTATCCCGTGCTTGACACGGATGTCCATACTAGTGCTAATAATGTTTGGTAAAAAAAAAGGTACTAATATTGTATTCCAAAAGAAATAATACTTTATTTATGGCAAGTCAAAGTAGTAGTAGAGATTAGAGAAGCCATTGAAAATAGATAGGTGCGCTATAAGCGGCATGGCGGCCGGGAGAAAAACAAGACCTTTGCCGTCTTAAGATTGTATTGCAAAGTTATTCTTAAAATTAAGTTGGATGTTTTTCAATAAGCATTCTTAAAATTGAGTTGGATGTTTTTCTATAAGCAAATGTTTTCATAAAAAATGATGCCAAGATAAAAGTCTTATTTCAAGTTACATTTGATATATAAAAGATAATACATTTATTATATTAACAAATGCTTAACTTGTTAGTAAAAAAACATGCTTAACTTGTACTCTCACAACAAACTTGAGTTTTATTAATTACTTAACTAGTATTTTTAGAACCTAGTTTTATTAATTACTTAATTAGTATTTTTAGAACCCTTTAAAAAAAATAATATCTCTAGGACACTCATTAATTGGACCATTTTTTAAAACGAAAAATGAAAATTTTCAAGTAGACTTTTTCGTGTATGTTTGATTTCGTTTTTTTATTCTTTAAGATTAAAATTAATATTGACATATTTGAAAACATTGAAGTATAGTTGATTTTAATTTAAATTATAATGTGTAACATTTAACCTCTAAAATTGATTTTTACACTTGAATTTATTATTACTCAAATCACATTTTACATATATCCAAACATATATCACCATTTATTTTCATAGATTTGTCATGCATTCCCTCCAATTTCTAACTTTGCAAAAATCACGCTGACGTGCCTAACAACACTCGGAAACTGAAATCATTGGTGCACCGGATAATAAACATACGCAAAATTACATTAAACTTAATTTGTTTTTAGCGATAATCAATTTTACAAAATCAGTAGTATAATTTTATTTTTTTTGACAAAGTAGTATAATTTTTTTTTTTGACAAAGTAGTATAATTTTTTTTGTACTACTTGGGAAGTTAATGCGGTGTGGGACTTGGGAAAGTTGGACGATTTACCTCAATTTCAACAATGGAAAAGAGAAAAGGGAGCAAGGAGATACACAAAGGCACCACCCAAAGAGATGCCACTCTCCTTCTCTCTCAAGCCACATATTCAAAAAGCCAAAACCCAAAAAGTGGCCGAATTTTAGGTCCCATTGTCAATTCCTATTATCATACCCCAAAAAAGCATCCATAATTTCATTTCACATTACCTTTCCAAACCACCAAACACTCCCCATGATGTACAACTTCATACAAACAGAAACTACTTGAAATCAAACAAACAATTGATGACATATATAGTAATAATAATCTTCTCAAATCTCAACCAAATAATAATGTGTACCTAAAATTAAATTGCAAATACAAACCGCAATCAGATTTCATTTCATTTTATTGAACTCTACTACTTCAAATTCTCTACTTGTATATGTAGTAGCATACCATTACTCGTAGTACATAATAACAAGATCTATCATCATCATGATCATCAATTACAAAAATATATATATAAAAAAATACAAATAAAAAAATAAATTAGAGAAAATGAGAATAACAAGAAGAATTTCAACGCCTGCATCGAGTGATGGCACTGCATCCACGGCGGTAAGGATTAGCCTGAGCACCAGGCCGACAATTATAATAAGAAGCACCACGTCTTGAGCAAGGGACAGTGTTCCTCCTCAGCGCACCATAGCTAATATACCTTCTTGCTGCTAAAATGCGCCTGTTGCTCTCAGAATCCATCATAAACTCACTATCATCTTCATCTCCGGCGAGAAGGCTGCACTCTGCGATGGATCCACGGCAGCCGGAGTCCGACGGGAGGAAGAAGGAGCTGAGCTGGTTGTCGGTGAAATCAAGGGTGGAGGATGATGAAAGTGCCACGTGGAGGGCTAAGATTGAAAAGAGAAGAAAGAAAACACAGAGGTTGTTTCTCGTTCTCATGTTTGTGTTTGTTTACTTGAGTTGAGAGTTCCGTTGAGTTGGCACGTTCTCATGTTATAAGCTATGGTTTGTGTGAAAATGCCATTGGATATCACTCTTATTTACGAATGCTGCCACTTGACTTTAACGTGACTCGGAGTAATTGCTTCACACGCACACATTAATCATATATTTCTAACTTTATTTAACCATTTTAAATCCTTCATCTACACCTCTCCCAACTCAACAATATATATTTTTTTCATTAAAGAAAATAATGAATTTGCAATTAAGCCCCTTGTGGTCCAGCTATGGCTGTGAATGAGGTGGATTTATTTATAAGGCTTAATGAAGCTGGAACAGCTGTTAACAGGGAATATTTTTCATTTGCATAATTGAAAATGAAATGCAGTTCAAAGAACTAGACTATAGAGTTGAAACAATTGCAGATGTTTTTCTTTTTCTTTATTATTATTCCCATTAATAAAACAGAGGATCAAATATAAGCTCTATGACGTGTGCAACAATGAAAGTGCGCTCCAACTCCAATAGTTGAACTTTATTTTATTCTTCTCGTATTGTAATTTTTTTCATTTTTTTTTATAATTGATACTTTGGCATTTCAAATTTTGTAGTTAAGTTGGTTAGGTGAAAAGCAAATATAGGTATTTAATCCGGTCGGGCCAGAGATCTTCCGTTAGAGAGGGTGTTGATGAACATGGACTTTGAACAATAATTCATTTTGCTCCTCCAAAAAATATTAATGTCTTTGAAAACACACTGACGATTAAGTAAAATGCGTTAAATATATAAGATTTTTAGGATAAAAAATGTATACATAAAAAACGATAAATGTCATGAGTTAACCTTTATAACAGGGAAACCAAGGTTTGAGGACCCCGGAGATGCTAGTTAGGATAGTTGTTTCCTTGGACACACGTGATCATACCGAAGCAAAATAATATATGATCTAAAATAGATGGTTCAAATCTCCGTAGGCAATTCCGCTTTAGTGTATTTAGAATGAGTCTATGTGATGGCCTATGTATTAGTTAGGGACTTGGATGACCTGATCTATTGAAATATAGTATTTGTTGTACAATTGGTGTCTCTAACCGATCACCGGAAATTTTACCTTACACCCCGACACATGTACTTTCACCTCTACAAATTTTTAAAAATTTCAACTTTACCCCCTTTTGCTATTTAACCTTTTACAAATAAATTTTTCACCCTCATTTTTAACTTTTCCTAATTCAACACGAGTTCACCCCCACCTGATATATCAAGGTATGTGTTTCCAATATTTTTTCACTATAAAACGTTTTCGAAAAAATTTGAAATACGCATAAGTACGATTCCAAAAATTATTCGAAATACTCATGTTTAGCTTTTCGAAATTCGAAATGTTTTTTGTTTGTTTTTAAAAGTAAAATTCAAAACTGCTAAAATATGAGAAATTTTGATCACTGATTATACATTAACATATTTCAGATTATAAAATCCGAATTAGTGAAAAATCATTTCGGATTTTAAAATCCAAAAATCTCATAGGCATTTTTGAAAGAAAAAAAACAGGGCCCACAAGAAATGGGTAGGTTGAAAAAAACACTTGAGAAATTGTACCTAAGTTTTTATCTTATTTATTTTTGTTTCACTACGGGCCCACCTATAACCTATTATTGGTGGTGAGTTTTACACATACTTACTATTCTTTCTATTTTTTGTTTTTTATTTTCACACCTATGGATTTTATTTTTGCACCCTAGCCTAGAAACTCCTATTTTGCAACTCTCAAGTCTAATGACACTCTTCTTTCAAAAAAAAAAAAGTCTGATGACACTCTCATCTCCCTCCTTCAATTTTGTCGTACCCACCGGCCACCACTACACCGCAACCCCTCCTTGACTTTGTCTAGCAATGTTAGACGCGATGCTAATTTGTCTTGAAGGTTTACCAGCACTGCTGTTTTTGGAGATATTTTTGTCTTATGAACTTCACTAATCTAGTTTGTAAATTCTGCAACAATTGTTTTTCTAATCTTAAAACTTTTTTACTGTGCTTTCATTGTTTCTTCCAATTCCCCGCCTTGACACAAGATGAGGCAAAAAAGGAAGTTTTTGTCCTCCCAAAACTGTCCATTTCGTTTTTGTCTATGATGATACATTTATGTTGAAATTAATGTCAATGTTATAACCCTTTTTATACTAATGATGTGTCTAAGTTTTGAAAATCTATTACACCCAACCCCTTTATGTATATATTATATATATTTTTTTTTGAGAGGATGTATATATTATATATGTTCTATAATGGCAAGGACATATCCCAATTATGATAATTTATGATAAAAATTTAAATGTAAAAATTTAGAAGGAAAAATAGGGACTAAAATCAAAATTTAATTATATTTTATGGAGGAAAAACTTAATTAACTTTAACTTTTTTTGTTTTATTTTGCTTTCTCTTAAGAGACTAATTTGTCCCCTCCGTTTTTTTTAATTTCAGGTTGGCACTTAATTGATATTGTTAATGTCACATAGTCAAGTTAATGGTACAAATCATATGTTCAATGGTAAAAGCTGAAAATGTCTCATTTATTGGAAATGGTCTTTTTATTTGTTGAAGACTAATTTGACCCCTATACATTTTGTCAAGTACCAAAATGGAATTTCACTCTTAAATTGAACATTGGTAAACTTCTATATATAGGAAAATTCCGGAATCAAATATGATTTCGGTGCAAGCCACCATAAAAAATTGATAATATCAAATCATTTTTTTCTTTGATGGATCAAATCAAATCTTATAAATGAAAAAATAATGTGGTATCAAACTATCGTTAAAATAACCATTTGTTCATTCCAATCTTTTATAACTTTGTTTACATCTAAAAATGATTGAGCTGTTAGCCAATTCGACAAGTTGGCAATTACAACATTGAGCTGAGTGAGATACCGGAACATCCAAGCAAGGGAGATGATTATTTGTCAAGACCACTAACTAAGAACACGGTGGAGGATCAAAATGAGGCATAATGAACCAAATAATGACGCATACCCACAATTTGGTGCTCTCAATGCCAATAACTATATCGAAGAATAAGGGACTGAATACGACAAGTAGGTGGATCTGCGAATAAAGAGACAATGACAACATATCATGGCGGGGATAGGAACACAAAGTCGAACGTGGGGCACCACGATCCCATTAACATGAGTTATAACGCACACTTGCGAAAATCAGCTGGATAGGGGTTCATGAAATGTCAGGAACATATCAAAATTATGTCGATTAGAGATTTTATAGAAAATCAAAATCTATTTTGTATTTATTTATCTTAGTAAAAAATAATTTAAAAAATTTAGTATGTTCCTTTAAAAAAAAAGTTTGTTTGTTTCCATACAATTGTATAAAATAAATTTTTTGTTAGAAAATCATTTCAATCTTTTGACACATATATTTTTCTTCTCTCTCTTAAAAAAATAAGTTTTTTGAGAAGCTAACAACTTTTAATTTGAAGTTGATTTTAGATATTTTTAAATTCTGATTTTTTTAAATGCGGTAACAAACCAATGCAATCATTGATAGTAATTATTCTTTTAAAAAAAAGAGCTTGTTTTCATTAAAAAGCTAGAACAATGATTTCTGAGTTGAATTTTGATCTAAAAAAATGAAATAAATTTAATTTGTAGTTGTGATCACTTGGAAATTATCCCCGAACTCAACCTAAAAATTTTGCACGTCAATTATTTAACCCTAAAATTTAGGAAAAAATATCACCATATCTAGTTTTTGTTGAGATTTCATTGGACAAATTTAACCAAAATTTTAGCTATCTTACAAATTAAAATTCAAAATTTTAGTTATCTTTACACTCAAAACCTTATAGTCCCTCCGTTCCTTTTTAAGTGTCGTTTTAGAATTTTAACACAAAAATAGAAAAGTGTATATTTGCACACTTTTTTCCTATTATACCCTCATTTTAATCCACTAATAATTTCCTTTTTTTTTGCACACACTTTATCTTTCCAACAAATTTAATATGTAACAAACAATTGTTAGTTACTACTCTCTTTCTCCAACAAATTCCTATTTTTTTGTGCGCTTTATCTTTCTCTCATAACAAACAATTTTCAATTTTTTAAATATGGTGCATATCTCTTGAAATTTTTAACAAGTACTGCTCATGTTATTTATAGAATTTTAACTTTTCATGGAACTATTATCATTGGTAATGAAATTTTGTTTAAATTTAAAAGTAACAAGAAACAAATTTTGTTTTAAAACAAAACAAACAAACTTTGTTTAAAAAAACAAACTTTGGTTTTCTAAATATATAACATTAATTAGTTTATTGAAAAATATAAGAGTAATTGACAAAGGGTATAATTGACAAATCATACCCTTAAAATACCAAAACGACAGTTAAATAAGAACGAAAAATTCACTCTAAAACGACACTTAAAAAGGAACGGAGGAAGTACATATTATGCATTATCCCTACCAACTCAGTTAAACTCAAGGAGATAATCTAAATTTATTAACTATACCAATTAAAGTGGTTTTGTTTCAACCTATTATTTTTGTTATATACTCCCCCGTTCCTTTTTAAGTGCTTTTTTAGGATGAATTTTTCGTTCCTATTTAACCGTCGTTTTGGTATTTTTAAGGGTGTAATTTGTAAATTATACCCTTTGTCAAATATTCTTATATTTTTCAATAAAACATTAATGCTATATATTTGGAAAACTAAAGTTTGTTTGTTTTGTTTTAAAACAAAATTTGTTTCTTGTGATCTTCAAATTTAAACAAAATTTTGTTACCTATGATAATTGTTCCATGAAAAGTTAAAATTCTATAAATAACATGAGTAATACTTGTTAAAAATTTCAAGAAATATGCACAATATTTAGAAAATTGAAAATTGTTTGTTATGAGAGAAAGATAAAGCGCGTAAAAAAATAGAAATTTGTTGGAGAAAAAGAGTAGTAACTAACAATTGTTCGTTACATATTAAATTTATTGAAAAGATAAAGTGTGTGGAAAAAAATAGGAAATTATTAGTGGATTAAAATGAGGGTATTATAGAAAAAAATGTGCAAAAATACACTTTGCTATTTTTGTGTTAAAATTATAAAACGACACTTAAAAAAGAACGGACTACGTGGCAATTAAACTACCAATTTTAGTTTTTACTTTTTTTTACCATTTACTTGAATATTGACCCGTAAGACTTTACCTGTAACAATACATATTTTATTTAAATTTGAACTTAATTTTTGGTTAAGATTTCAAAAAAAAAAATTAGCACTCTCGTGCATTGGTTGTTATTTGTTATCAATTTGCCAAACCAATCTTCTGTATCATCATACCTCCACTTTAACCAATCACATAAAAAATGAATTTTCGAAACATTAAGGACAATTCTTTTTATTTAATAAATTTAACAGATAAATAAATGAAATCTTAAGATTTAAACACGAAAAAGTAATATGAATCATTAACTAACGATACTTTTTTTTTGTTGAGGGAATTAATTAACGATACTGTGATCATAAATAATTAAATATACATGCAATCTCAGAAATTGAAGGACTTTTTTTTTTTTTTTGAGAAAATAGAAGGACTTAGTTATGAAGAAGCAAAATTGTAGTACTCTGAATCATGAAAGTTGGTTTAATCCACATATTTTGCGTTGCTACAATTTATGATAATCGTGGAGAATTAACAGAGAGGGAGAAAAAAATCACAAACAAAAATAATAATTGAACTTCGTTTTAGGGAAATATAATAATAACTTAACTTGAATAAAAACACAGGGAAATAATAATTTAACTTGAATGAATAAAAACACGTTGAACCAACTTCAGTTTTTGAGTTTCTACAATACTAACCTCAAATCTAAAATAGAGAAATAAAAAATAACTTTAAACTAGAATAAGAACTAGACTTGAATTAAGCCTTTTTTTTTAGGCTTTTTCCTATTCTCATGCTAACTAGTTCTTGTACTTTCCAGTTTTCATAGTTACACGCTAAACATCTTACAAAACAAACTCAGTTCATAATTTCCGTCGCAATATTTGCAAACACCAACATCATCATTATCAAATTCATCCATAAACCATGTTGAATGTTTCTTCACCACCTTCTCTGTCTCAGGGTTGTGGCATGTGCTAGAAGAACACAAAGAGAGTCCTTGATTTTGAGCTACCACAACATTCTTCACCCACATGCTTTGAATGAAAGTCTTCACCCTCTTTCTACACCCCACAGTAGTAATGCCCGATGAATTCTTCAACTCAGCAAAGAGATCAAACCCAAGTTTTCTACCTTCTTCATTATCACAATTAGCCATCAAAAGCATGGAATAAACATATTTGGCTTCATGATGACCCTCTAGTGCAGCCTTCTTCAGATTTTTCAAACCCAAATCCACCATCAAAGTACTGAAATACTGCACCATTCCTTCACGATAAGTAATCTCCAAGTTCCCACTTTCTTTGCAACGGCTCAAGAACGAGGTTTCTTTTTCATCGGTGAACCATGGAAGTGGAACCAATGCAAACTTATCCATAGCTGCATGTTGATAAACGTAACCATCTTCTGAAGCATTAAGAAACTCTTTGCAGCTTAATTTGATTTTGCAAAGATCAGCCATGGAACGTGATGCGACCTTCCCCACAATATTAACCAACAAATCGTTTGGAAGAATTTTTACGATGCTTATGGGTGTTTGGTTTTTGCGGCTTTTAGGTTTATTGATCTCTTTCTTGACTCTTAAGGAAGCCATGAGAATCAAACCCTAGGAATCGTGTTGAAAGAAATTTGTTGAGATAGCGATGGCAAGAGAGAAAAAAAAGAAAGAGTTAAGTGTGATTGATACAAATTAACATTGGTTTCATATCTATATATATCGAAATTCGGAACCTAAAAAAAAAACAAATCTTATAAGATTGATAGGAGTGAAAAATTAAGTTGGAGATTTGTTAAACAGAAATTGAGATTATCATTAAATAAAGTCAATAAAGATTTACATGCTATTTAAATTAAAGACTTTATTGCCCTTAAAAAAACATTATTGGATATTCTAAAAAAGTAATATAATAATAAAATATAACGTCTAAGGAAGTAGGTTAGTTTGGAATGGCGGTTGGACCAAGTCAAAAGGAAGCAATGATTACGTAACATAAAAGTAACTCACATGTGGTATGTTGGCATCCCACGTGTTAATATGTTGTTTTTTCGTTTTGGTTTTGTGTTTGTTTGTAACACCCACACAGAGTCGCGCCGCTTCTGGAATTGAGTAGGGTGGTGGAGAATGGAGATGGACAAGAGTCCCACAAAGCTGGATTACTATGATGACATGTGGAAGCTTCATTCTACTGCCACACTTGTCTCTCACTTCAAAGTAAGTAACTTGTTTTAACTTTTTTTTTTTGTTTTTTTATCATTATTTTTTTGTTTTATTTGAATTTTCAACTATGAGAAAAATGTTTGATAGGGAGATGATGGGAGGCATGTTTTGATATTGGATCGGACTATTTTCTATCCACAAGGTGGTGGTCAGCCGGCAGACACTGGATTCTTAATCATTCATGATTCCAATATCAAGTTTGTTGTGACTGATGTTCGATCAAAGGATGGAATTGTAC
>Ga0228711_1007447_pt1 | contig 15856 bp, 3 predicted proteins | sample MedpolnodulmetaG_2_FD_177996 | JGI IMG/M metagenome (GOLD analysis project Ga0228711, IMG submission 177996) | Root nodule microbial communities from Medicago polymorpha collected in Santa Monica, California, United States - brown nodules | ecosystem: Host-associated > Plants > Roots > Nodule...
CCCCAATAAAATAATTATTTGTGTTTTTCATGTTCCACACCCTCAGTTTTCCATTTGGAACAAAGTGAGTATATTGTTTTTTATTTTTAGTAGTATTTGTTCACATTATTCGCATGAATATTCTTTTTTAATAATAACTATTTCATTTATATGTTTTGTTAGATGGACAGGAGCCGGTTCTAATTACTATAAAACCTCAGCCGTGGGTAAAAAACAATATACTCACTTTGTTCCAAATGGAAAACTGAGGGTGCGGAACATGAAAAACACAAATAATTATTTTATTTTAGTGTATTTTATTTTATTAATGAAATTATTATTAGAGATGTATTTCTATTTTATGTAATTCACATGTTTTATTAAATAAATTGTTCTTTCAAGTCTTTTTTTTAATTGTTTTTGAAAGGAATAATATTTTTTATTATTATGATCCTAAAATAAAAATAATTATAAAACGAAAAAGGGGGGGTTGTATCCCGCAAATGGGGTATAAAAAGCAAAAAGAAATCTGGAAAGTGCACCCCGCAAGTAAGTTTTGCGGGGGCCCTGGAACAGAATAAGACAAAAAAAAAGGGCCTTCCTCGCAAAATAAAATTGCTGGGAAACACACCCCCCAAATGGGGTTTGCGGGGAATAAAGAGAAAGAGGAAAAGTAGGGTAGTTTTGGACTTTCTTTTTCATGTAGGGCAGAAATGAAAAAAAAAATCATTATAGGGCAGAAAAAAAAAATTCACTATAGGTATCCTCTTTCCCATGAATAATAATGGTAGTACTTGAAAGTCTTAAGTCCAAACAATTCCACTCCAACTCACATCACAGTGCAAGAGAGATGTAAAAGTCTACAATGTAAGACCACTGTTTTTTATCACTCTTCAGTCTTCACAAATTGGGCAACAATAGTACCTTAATAATGTCATTCAATTAAGAATCGTGTGTTCTTTGATAAAGAAGACACAATATAAATATGAGAACTGTTATGAACAAACGCTCCAACACTCTTCTGCGAACACATATCCAATATTTAAATCAGGTATAGGCACTAAAATGACGAAACACATACCCAATATTGTAACACCATGGACTAAAACGTTCATGTTAGCCTTAAAAAAAACACAATTTTAGACCGGTGTCACTAAAGTTTATTTTTGTGAAGAACTAAGAGAAATGATATCAATAGAACTATTTTAGGTCAACTGTCTCTTATATTAAGATTGTCTTTTTACTCTCTTCTTGTTTCTTTCTATATTGTTTATGTCTTAAAAGAAGAGGGAAAAAATTGTCTAAAAATATCAATTCTCCAATCAGAATTGTATGTCAGGGACGAGAATTAATCTTGGCTTTTAATTTTTGGTGTTAAAACTTCGGTTCTCAGGAAAATGAATCCTGAAAATTTAGTGTTTGGCCATGAGATAAATATAGTATGTACAAGAATTGTTTCACCTAAAAATCGAATCCAGATTCTTTCAAACAATTTGTCATCTGATGAAGCTTGCTAACCGCTTAAGCTCAATTGTTTTGCTTGGTTATCTCCGCTAACATGGCTTTACCACTTAAGCTCTATTATATTTTTTGTATAAAACTTTGTGTTTGATAATATGATATAATATTATCATATTCAATTCTTAAAAAAAAAATTAGAATATTCAATTGGTTAAATTCAATGCTGATAGTAACTCTACCGGGAGTTACTCTTAGTATTATCTTTTACTTTGAAGGAAAAAATTGAAAAAAAATTATCATATATTAATACGAATGCATTAGACCCCAATTATCATATATATTATTAAACTTCAATTTTTCTGTAAAAAAAATAAAAATATATCAAGGGTGTGTTTGGATTAAGAGTTTAGGAGGGAAAGGGATGGGATGACTCACTTTTATTTTTTAAATTACAAACAATGTAAAATAGTTTTTTAAAATAAAATAATGTTTTTGAAGTATTATACGATCATTTATCACGTTGTTAATTCAATTTATAAAGATTATTTTATATGGCCTGTACTTTAAAAAAAGAAAAGTAAGTCATCCCCTCTCTTCCCCTCCCAAACCCTTCATCCAAACACACCTGTAGGGGAAAAGGTAAATATAGTGGGGTATTTTTGTTCCAAATGAAAAATACAAGGCCATACCCCAATTATTGGGCTACAATTACTAATACCCCTCTCTATGACCAATATAGTCCGAAGATTCTGGTTTTATTCAAGCCCAATTTTCCATGTGGTTGAGTGTGTAAGAATTAATTTTAAATTGTTGGGACAGTAGCAAAAATATTACTGAATTATGATTAATATACTGGACATTGCAATGACAGAGAATAGAGAATCAACATACTTTCTAGTGTAATCTTATGGATGGAATCAACATACTTCACGACTAAATCTTGACACAATTGCTCTGCTTAATGACTCACTAGAAGCTTTATAAATTTTTTATATTCACCAAAACAAATACAACCAAAGAGCCTCTTTCTGTGTCGGTAGAAACCATAATAGAACTTACTGAATACTTCAACAGTCACTTGAGTCATCATACTCTGAAAGGGTTTCTGTGCTCTCAGAATCACCAATGTAAGCAGGGCACTGGGAAGTAAAATCACAGAATCCACATTTCCATTGATCTTCTTCGCCAACATAACTAGCTTCTCTCTTTCCAAGCCAAAACTCAAGACAATTCCGAATTTCATTCTTTATCCAACCACCATCATACACAAAATTTTCTTCTTCCAACAGTGAGTGATCCCTCTGAGATTCATATCTTAACACCAGTTTATCATTAGCACGGGGCAGCATCTTACACATATTTTGGTAACAAATCACCACATCAGCAAGTGTCAATGCTGAGATTCCAGAATCAAGACACGCTGTTCGTAGATCTTTACATAAACTACGTTGAGGATTTAACTCGAAATATTCAAACAATGTTTTAGAAGGGAAGTCACGAACAACTAAATTGTCCCACAAATACTTGTAACACATTAGTTGAATCCTCCCGTTTCTTTTTTGTGATTCTGCAGGAACTGTATCTCGGTAACGAGTCTTTGTTTCGACTAGCATCGGATTATGATCTTTTTTTGCCTTAGGCATCCGAATTTCATCAATCTTTCCCACCATCCATATACCTTGTGCAAAATCAAAGCTTATTATAGGAAGCTCACGAGTTAGTCCTTCGAACAACAGTTGATTCACACCATTGATGAAATTAACAAGTTTCAGTGCCATACAGTCTTCAGATGACTTCACATTCACTTCCACTGGTTCCAGAACCTCTTGTTCAAGCTGAAAATGCCGATCTATACCAGCTTTCATTGCTTTACTCTTCCAACTTCCACCTCCATAAACAAAGGCCAAATCCGGTTTGCCTTCATGGTTCTTCCATTCTTCAAAAAGGAGCGAAAATTCCATTTGCTTGTCACACCATTCTGTTTTGGTGATATCGGTGACAAACAAGCCCCTCTTGCTCCTAAACCGGTGCAGTAACGTGTCATCTGCCCTGGACTTCTTCTTCTTCTTCTTCTTAGTACTTACAAAACTACCAATGTCTTCTATGTCGGGTTCGGAACACGAGAATAACCTTCTCTTGGCTCGCACTGGAACTGACTGAAAGGATGTGCCGATTCTGCGACTCCAAGAGGCTGATATTGGTGAATGTATAGCAGGAACAGCAGCAGCAGGAGTGACAGGAGAACGGGCTGCAGAAGCTAAAGCAGCATCAATGGAAGCCATCTCATCATCACTTATGATCTCAACTGGAATTTTGGAGGATGTTCCTGCCATTCTTGCAGCTGATCCAGCTAGCTTTAGAATCGGGGTTGGAGTATCTTATTACGTCTGCACCAGCTCATATATAGAGGGTTAATTTTGTAATGTATTGAAATTTTATCAAAGGGAGCTAGTAAGAATTTGAAGTCTTAACCAGCGAGAAAATAAAGCCGTTGGGAGAAAAGAAAGAATCTCAGTACATGCACTAGGCTTCAAAGAAAGTAGGCAAACACAAAAGAAAAAGCATAAAAAATAGAAAAACAAAGCAAGTTTTGTGGTGGACACCTTAATGGGGACCACAATCGTTATGAGGGAAATAATGTTAACAGAAGAATAGAGATACAAACAGGAAAGAAAATAAGTGTTTCACACTTAGAGACTGTTTGTTGAACACGTCACCTCCAACTCCAGCATTTTTATCTTTCTAGCAAAAATTGCTGCTGAGATTTTTTTTTCGCTCGCTATTTCTTACATTTAGCTTGTATTTCATTACTTCTTGGGTACATACAAGCTTGGAACTGGGTATCGTTTATCCTTTACTCTTTTTCTCCAGAACAGTGTCAACTTTCATAAAATGCTTTTTACTGCAAGACAGAATATAGTAAAGAAAGTCATGCACTAGTTGCTACCAAGTCACTAGATGAAACGAACAATGGCCCAAAAATACCCTCACTGTTAAGCTATCTATTTAACCGTGTACTTCACAAATTTAATGCACATAAAAACAAACCTTTTAAAACATGTTTGAGTGAAAAATAGTAACTGTGAAACCTGATAAAAAACATTAAACAAATGTTTTACAACAATCATGACGAGACAGTATATAATTCCAAACAACGTGACAGAGTCAAGTCAACGCGGTTTAACTTGAATTTTTCTGCAGTAGTAACAACATAATCTCTAAAACACACTCATCTATTGGTTGAAATTGCTATGGCATGTGGGTACTACAGAATCTATGTAGAACCCAAATAATTTAATGGAATCTAGATTAATTTCAAGCAAAAGAAGAGACTGTGTTAGAGAGTATGTTTGTAGCACTCTTCATTTAATTTATTAGTTCAACTCTAGAATTCAAGGACCTTATGGGCTAATCTTTGCAGAATTAGATGAACTATGAAATCACTCTTGATGCCTCCTAGCTTATTCTCCCAAAAAAAAAAAACTTAAAAATAAAATAAAATCAACATACCTTAGCCTTAACTTGCACCCATTCCAGGAAAATTCTCAACAATTGTTTAAACATGACTGATGACTTTACCAGTTTGCCTATGGTCAAGCACACTGATGAAGATTCAACAACACTTGCCAAAAACCTCAACTTCCAGTTGGAGACTGCTGATTCGGAAAAGGACAGTCCATATCACTGAATTAACAAGTTTTACCATAGTAAACATTGATAGCAAACAAAAACAACAAACGTTACAGTTTAGATTTGTCACCAATCAAATATTAGCCTTGTTGTTAATCGCGGATAGCGGAATGTTAAAATTCTGCTATGCAATAGGGCTTTGTTGCCACTATAAATGCTATTTGACAATATTTTGTACTAAGATTGTAGCAGAACAATTGAGTTCTGTCTAAATTCCACTATGTTATAGTGGTATATAGCCATTAGCCGCTATTACATAACACTGAATATTTAGAAGCCATTCATCAAAAGAAGGAACAATTTTAAGTGTTAGTAACAAGAATTAGAAAGTGTATAAAATATTGGACATGAAACGTAAATTTTCTCAATGTTACATTAATGGAGTATTGTTTGGTCATTCATGATCAATTACAAAATAACAAATTTCCATCATGTATTTGCACTTCATACATACACAGAAGGTATCTTATGTTATAGGGTGAATATAAATTCAAGAAATCACAGACAAATAGCCCCGACTACATAAGATGTACCTGCTAAACAGGACTACAATTAAAAAAAGACCAGCTCTCGAACTAATTATAGCTTGGCCCGAATCCTTTCAATAATGCTCAATTTTAACATCTCGGTATGGGAACAATTCAATACTTTTTTTACAGGAAATAATCTAATACCTTATACTGCACCCTTGGATTACTTTTCAGTTGGCACTATAGCCTTTTCAAATAATAAGTAATTCCGATTCCAGATTTTCATGATGGATAGTTATACTTCATTCATCTATCTGTTTCAAATTGCAGGAAAACATGCATTGCTTCTGGTGAGGAAAATGTCATCCAAATACCAACTAGCTTAAATTCTATTGATGTTCTTCTAAAAAAGTAATAAGTGAAATAAATTATTGCAGAATTTGGTCATGTGAATAGAAGTACTACTACATTTACTAACACAATTGACTTATGAGTTATGACAAATGTGCATGTGGTCAAACATAGAAAATAGAAATGTTGAAGTATTTTCCCATATTTAAGCAGAACCAAACATGGGCATAATTATTACTTATGTATACAGTTGAGATCTCTTTTTGATAGAGGTTAAAATATAAACTTGAGCAGAGAACATTAAATATAAGACATGGCAATCAACGAATCTGTTTAAAAGCCAATGAATGGATAATTGTCATCTTCTTCAATAGAGTGACCCCTACAACTAACTGATTGCAAACGTAAGAAGCAAACTACATAAAGACAAAGAAATTATAAAATATGAAAAACAAAAGAACTTCCAATATTTGCAAACTATGTTGACAGGAGTATTTCCACTCAGGTTTCAGATATAAAATTCAAAGATTAACCGGGTTATCATATGACAGCATTTAAGCTTATGCAATCGACAAAAATGATTTCTAAATTGATACACATTCAATGACACCAGAGAAAGCAGCCTTGCAGCCAAATAATGACCAAGTACCAAATACACAATTCAGTAATAGCAAACCAAATGAAATAACGAGCAGAATTTGAATTACACAAGTTCAATATGATAAACACCATGAATTCAACAATAAACTGTGTGGGCAAACTAGTTCAGTGCACCACACAAGAGCCCTTATTTAATTTTAGCTTAATATTCAGCTTAGCATCAAGTCTCAATTTTCTTTCTTCTAGCACAAATAAAGTCAAAATACAAAAATTAAACTAACAGATAATAAAGATATTTTCTCCAACAATTCAATTCAATCCAATAAGGAGAATATGAAAGTACCCCCAACAAAACAAAACAAAAACAAGAACCAAGTCTTCTAATTGATTCACTAAATAAATATCTAGTACTACATATAAAATGTTAGAAACCCATTTCAAATTATCAAAACCTTGACCAATAATTAAACCTAAATTATTCTTCTACTAAACTTAAATTCTGAATTCTCAACAACTTATTCTTCAACGTTAACCCAAGTTCACCTGCAACAATAACACTAGCAGCCAGCCCTATCCAAAATTACATCACTTGCAACGTTCAAATCACCAATATTCCAAACTAATTATAAATTGCCCTGGTTAGATAAGATCTACCTGCTACACATTACAGACAGAAAGAAAGAAAAAAAAAGACCAGCTTAGAAGCTAATTATATCGCTTAATGCGTGATTTGATTCGTCTCATTATGAGAACAATCCAATACTTTTTTATCTTGGCAGGGAAGAATCCAATACTTTATGGTTGGCTCTATAGCCTTTTCAAATACTAATAAGTATTTCAGCTTCCAAACTTTCGTGATGGACAGTTATATTTCAGCTATCTGTTTCAAATTGTGGGAAAACGTGCATTGTTTCTGGTGAGAAATTGTCATTCAAATACCAACTAGCTTACACTCTATAAATGTCTTTCTGATAAAGTAATAAGCGAAGGCAATTATTGCAGAATTTGGTCTTGTCAATAGAAGTACTGCTAGTTGACAACACAATTGGACTAATGTGCATTTGGTCAAACAAAAGGTCAAACAGAAAATGGAAATTTAGAAGTATTTTCCCATATTTAAACAGAACCAAACATGCGCATAGTTATTACTTATTTATACAGTTGAGATATCTTTTTGATGGAGGTTAAAATATAAATGTAATTAGAGAACATTACTTGAATAAAGACAAATCAAATATAAAAAGTCAATGAATGGATAATTGTCAGCTTCTTCAATAGAGTAACCCCTACGAGTTACAACTAACTGATTGCAAACGTAAGTAACAAACTAAATAAAAGACAAATCAAATCTAAAATATGAAAAACAGAAAGAACTTCCAATACTTGCAAAACTATGTTGACAGGAGTATCTCCACTTAGGTTTCAGATGTAGACTTCAAAGATTATCCGGATTATCATACATCCAAACAGCATTTAAGCTTATGTAATCGACAAATGAATTCTGAATTGATCAAACTTTTGATAATACAAGAGAAAACATTTTAAGGATAGACAATGACCAAGTACCAAAAACACGATTCAATGGTAGCAAACCAAAGGAAAAATGAACAAAACTTGAATTAGATAAGTTCAATATGACAAACACCATGATTTCAACAATAAATTGCGTGGAAAACTAACTCATTACCACACAACAGCACTTATTTAAGCTTAATAATTCAGCTTAGCAACAAGTCTCAATTTTCTTTCTTCTTGCTCAAATCAAAGTCAAAATATAAAACTAAACTAAACTAAACTAGCAGATAATAAAGATACTTTCTCCAACAATTCAATCCAATAAGGATAATATGAAAGTACCCCCAACAAAACAAAAACATGAACCAACTCTTCTAATCGATTCACTAATTAAATATCTTCAGTATTACCCCATATAAAAAGTTAGAACCCCATTTCAAATTATCAAAACCTTGACCAATAATTAAACCTAAATTATTGATCTACTAAACTACTTATTCTTCACCGTTAACCCAAGTTCACCTGCAACAATAACGGTAGTAGCCATATCCAAAAACATTCCATGCTCCACAACTCCAGCAATATTCAAAATAGCATCACTTGCAATCCTCAAATCACCAATACTCTTCTTAAAATACAAATCAACGATATAATTACCATTATCAGTAACATAAGGTTCTTCCTTTTCACCAAAAGTTCTAAGCTTGGCAACACAACCAGATTCCTCAAACAGATTCTGAAGCCTACCAGCAGTGAATTTCCAACAAAAGCGAATAACTTCAACAGGCATAGCTAAACCACTACCACCCAAATAGTTAACAAGTTTTGATTCATCAACAATACAAACAAATTTCTTGCAAGCACCTTCCACCATTTTCTCTCTCAAAAGTGAACCACCACGTCCTTTGACCAAATTCAGATAAGGATCAACTTCATCAGCACCATCAATAGCCAGATCAACAACAGGGTGAGTATCTAGATCGGAGAGAGGAATCCCAAGCGACACAGCTTGTTCGTGGGTTATGGTTGAAGTGGGTATACCGATGATGTTCTTGAGTTTTCCCTGACGGAGAAGCTCCCCGATTCGGGCGACGGCGTGTTTGGCGGTTGAGCCGGTTCCGAGGCCTAGAACCATACCGGATTCGACATATTCCACGGCTTTGTAGGCGGCGATTTTCTTCAAATCGTCTTGGGATAGGATGACGGAGACGGAGGAAGATGGGGAGGAAGGGATGAGGAGACCGGCTTCCATGGCGGCTTTTGCGGAGGAGATGAAATGGGGGCAAGGAATTGCCATTTGAGTTGTCGGAAAAAGGGTAAAGGTGGCGGCGGCGGGGAGGGATAGTGGTTTAGGGGAATGAGATTAATTGAATTGAATTGAATTGAATTGAATTGAATTGGGTTGCTAAAAGATAGAAGAGATAAGTGATTATAAAAATAAGTTAGAGAGAATTGTTAGGGTAAGGTTTAAAAGGTGTGGTGGTGAAGGAATGGGTGAGAATTAAAAGGGTAGGGTTTTGAGATTAGAAGTAGAGAAGAGATAGGGAATGTTTGGCTGCGGAGGGAGAAGAGATTATTTATATAGGGAAAGAGGGAAGGGTGGTAGAATGAATGAAGGAATAAGCATAGCAATTTCAATTAATTCAAACACTGCGTTTTGGTTTGAAGCTAAATTAACGCGTTTCGCGGGGTATCGGATCTCTATCTCCAATCCAAATCCTAGTTCATATCTCCTACCTCACGCAAAAAGTATATCTTTTTTATTATTCCATTAATTAAGATGATAAAAATAAAAACATTAGCATTGGAAAATAGTAAAAAGTGAAGAATTTTACTTTTTAAAACTCAAAGCATTGTTGAATTCAATGTAAATATACTATTTTTGGTTTTCTTAACCATTTTTTAAAAGCATAGGTTAGCGAGACCCATAAAAATAATACAAAGTAATCCATACTATAATAAATTAACCCAAAAATGATAAATTGTTTTTTAGTCGTTTAGTCACCAATATATTGATCCAAATGCTACGGGATTTGAAGCTTATAAATAAGTGGTCAGAGTTTGATCCATGCTTTTGTGTCGATTAAAACTTGCATCGATAACATTTTCCTTTTAGAGCTTCGTACCGATTAGATAATAATCTAAAAAAAAATCATCAAGAATTGTTTTATCTAGAATTGAATTCAAATTCTCCTTAATATTTTTTTTTTTGTCAAAATTCTACTTAATATTTATTTGAGATGAAACTCATTAACCACTTAAACTCAATCATTTGTTTAATTTTTACATGCATTTCTATTATTATTTTTTACAAAAATATACATCTTTAATGTACAATTGGGCTCTTGCGATGTCAATTTTTGTACAATTAATTTTGAAAAAGTAACACACGTTTTATTATAAATATATTTCTACAACAATTTTTCGGTATCCATAAAATTTGTTAGAAAATCTTAAGAAAAAAGGGATAGAGACAATATTTAATAATTTTTTTGTTGAAAGAAATATTTGACATTTTGTTCGACATTGGATATACATTCTTCTCATTAAATATGTTACAGTAATTAGATCATCTCATTCAATTTAGTTACGTGGAAAGTTTTTCAGAATCCTTACGGTCTTCTTTATATTTGATTTGGTTATCATGCGTTTGGGTAATTTGAAACGAAAGGAACAATAACATTTTCAACATCAAAATGTTATTTTTGCTTTTGATTATATAACTGGTGGCTTAAACCCCTAATATGCTTGGGTTTTATAACTCAGCTCTTTAGGTTTGTGCTTCTGGTTTGGCTCTGTAACTGTTTGTTCAAACATCTGAGTTGTCTCTTACAGGTACTTCTAGTGTTCGGCAGAATTCATTGTTCGGTTTAATATCATTAATTAAATCAATACATCTAAGTAATTTTTTATTCTATTTTCCCACTAAATCATTGTGTTTTGTATACGATTAACTGTAACTACTACGCAAATTATTTGGAGTCCAAGATCACAGTGACTTTCTGCCATACTCAATGTTTCTAACGTGGATAGGACCCGGTCCCGAAGCCATCAACCTAGCTCCGTCTCGATGCTTTTCAAACCTTTGGGTATGTTGAAAATATTCAACCAATTAGTTTAGTCAACATTAAAAGTCTTTGGGAGCCCCTTTGCTAAGCTCTCCCCTTTTTTTGGATTTGAATGGACCACACAATTGATCGGTTAGAAATAAATATGCTGAATTCCTAATGAGTGGCGGTGGCGTCCATTAACAATTTGAAAATATATTCTTAGCAATGATGTGGTGCAAAACAAGGCGTGAGGCTTGCTTTTATTACGACCGAATCTCCACATATTTCTCTTTAATTGATATCATATTATAGTCTCTTAATATTAGTCGTTTAAGGTTTGTGTACGATTATTAAGAAAATGATTCTTATGTTAATTTCAATGATAAAATTAGTGATATTTACTAAAACATCCTTATTAATTGTAGTTAGTGGAATAGTTAAGTTGAATAAAATTCAATGAATAAGGGTATAATAGTGGAAAAAAATAATAAATGTTGCAATTGGTATTGTAAAGTGACAATTATTTTGAGAAAAAGAAAAAAATTATAAAGAGACAATAATTGTGAGACGGGAGAGTATGCACATGCATATGGAGTAGTTTTTTCTTTCCTTCTCTAAAATCAGATATTCTAAGCGTGTAATTATAGGAGATTTTACATATATGCAAAACAAGTCAAAGTTTGATAAATTAGCTCATTTATTCCGCTATTTTAGATGAAATAAATTGATGTTTTTATCTTGACTACTGAGGTTAGTTTGCCTCATTTAATCATCTGGAAAAATAGGGGTTGTGATGGGGCGGACAAGTTAGTCGTTGGGTTAACAAATTTTTATTTTGCTAGTATCTTTTTGTTTAGCACTTTGCTAGTCGATTTGTTATGATTGCGAGGCAAATCAATGCATTTTTTCCTTCTTGGTAGAGATTAATCTTTTTGAGTTGAATAAAATATAATGGACAACAAAGCTCTCTTTCAAGAGTGTTATGGAGTGAACTTTCGAGTTGACCCATGTGTGATATCACCTCCTTTAAACTATATAAGCTTTGCACCGTCACATATCAAGCAATGCCTTATTCTAAACGTATACATACCTCGATCATATACTTGAATATCAGAGTGTTTACAAGTACACCTTCGCTGCCAGATATCATTTATGCCATGGATGATGGGCAACAACACCATTAAAGGAGCGTTTCTTACTTAGATTTGCCATTCATCTCCTTTGATAAAGTCGAGCTCTTACCGAAATAAGGAATTTTAACACCGGTTCATTCAGATAATCGTATACCATTTGTTTTTTCTTCGTAGTTTTTTTCTCAAGAAATATGTTAATTTCTTTCAATAAGAGTATATATTTTTTGGATTCCAAATACATTTTAGTTTAAATGTCAACACAATTTTTCATAAAATATATATGTATATATATATATATATATATATATTAAAGAAATTACAAAAGAATATACAAACACAATCTACAATTTGTTGGAGAATTCGGGTTTTATTAATATTATTCTAATATTTTAAAGTGAATTAATAAACAATTATTTCTCTCAAAAAAGGTAATCAAATTATTTGCCTAAAAAGTATAATTTCACACTAATTTATAAAATGTTGAAAAATCAACCAAGTATATGTTAGCAAGGACCGGCTCTTGAGAAGTGCAAACAACTCTATGAAATTGGACCTTCAAAATTTTGGAACCCAATTTTTTTTCTTGATATATTATACATGTAAAAAAGGAATATATAAAAGCAACGTGGTAAAAGTATCAGCTTTGTGGATGTCATCGAGTGGTAATTTTTGGTGCTAAAATCCCAACGGTCTTGGGTTCAACTTCCCCGAAGGTTTTAGTTTTTTGTTCTTGATTAATTTTTCTTTAAATAATGAATATATTTTTAATAAAAACATAATTTAACTTTTTTTTCCGTCATATTTTTGTGTTAGTTACATGACTAATTTTTATATTTAGAGATGTTATTTTTAATTAAATAAAAAAAATCTTTGAAATTTTTTTCTAAAAAAATTATTTAATTTTATTAAAAACTTATTTTTACTATAAAAGTCGTGTCTTCAATTTCATAAGAACGACACTAATGTTAGCATTATTGTATTTGCTCTCCTTTCCTCAATGAGATTCTTTTCCCACTTGCCTGTGGTGGCTTGAGGAGGCAAGGGAGACTTGCTTGTCTGATAACGACATGATGCATATGCAATTTGCTTATTTCTTATTGTAATGATGAATATATGTTTTTAATATATATAATGAAGTTAAATACCTTTTTTTTATCTTTGTAAATGTATCAACTTTTATATCGAATTTTTATAAAAAAAATTCTTAGACTTCTAGTCCTTATAAAATCTTCAATCACCATTTTAGTCTTTATTTTTAAGTCAAATTATGTGTACCCTTTGTATTTTTCAATGAAATTGTGCATAAATATGTAGAATATTGTAAGAATCTCTCCTCTAAAAATTTAGAATTTTTTAACAAAACATGAGTTGAATATACATTTTTAACCATAAAAAAATATAAATTTCACATTTTCTAAATAAAAAATTATTTTTATGAGTGAGATTCTTATAATATTATAAATTTTTCTGCAAAATATTATTCAAAATTATAGTAATATCAAAGAATTTTTGTAAAAGGATTAAAACAAATATTTATATCAACCAAAAAAAATAGTAGCAATTCATTTGTGCACACTGCACTGCATCTTCTTAGGATTGGTCCATGATTTGGCTCCGCAGCTTTAGTCTCACCTTTGTTCCAGTGGGCCAGGTTTGTCTATATGCATTGCATGCATTTTCTGCGGTACAGAAACAAAACAACTATTGTGATTTTGATTTGATATTGGGAATCGGAACTTTTGGGTGGTAACGGGAGGGGGAGACATTATCTACTCCACCATGCACGAAAACTACTTATCAAATTCAAATAATGCTTCTCTCGAAAGAAAAAAAGTTCAAATAATGCTTATAGAAATATTTACATCTACCTTGTACCAAAAAAAAAATTCTAGATTAAAAAAATATTACATTTACCTTACCTTATTAGCCAGACTTGAGCATAAATCTTTCTATTGCACGTTCATCTACCAAACCCTTGGAGTTGCACTCCACCGTAATTTATATGTACACTTTTTAAAATGATGCACACACATTGGTCCTTCAAATTTCTATTAGGTGAAATACGATGCTAATCTATACACCGAAGGCCCCTGAGGCCTTGGAGTGGTGGTTCGAGCCGAAAGAGGCAAGTTGATCGCAGTTGCTACCTGGACAAGATCAAGAACAACATTGCCTCAGAGGTGAGGACCATCAAAGCCTTGGTTCAAGCAATGGATTTTGCTCATTATTGTTGTTTGAGGAACATGATCATTAAATCGGACTGTGAGACCTTGATAAAAGGGATTTATGGTATCCGTAATATTAGACACACTTGAGGTTAGATGATCTGAGGAGTCAAGAGAAAAAAATGGTGAATCTTGATAATGCTTAGTTAACTGCCGTGGAAATTAACCGACGGTAGTTAACTGTCGAAATCAAATTTAATTCATCGGCACTTAAGTGTCGTGGAAATCATTTGAGAGAAGGAGCTGGAAGGTAAAAAAATGTATTCTCCTTCACTAACTGTAAAAAAATGTATGCTTAATGTTATGAGAGATAGTAACAAGGTGACCCATATGTTAGTCCATTTAACCCATGAAACATTAGATCAGTATTGAAGATGCTCCAATCAACATTCAACACTAACTGTATAAAAGTTTTCCTCTCCTTGTTTTTAAAAAAAAAGTACTACCTTTTTACTTGATTAATTGAAAATAGTTTAGGGACAATTTTTTACATTTGTATTCTTTAAAGTCCAAATTGGAGAGAATGATAATTTAAGGATCATATTAAAATTTTACTGTGATTTCTTTATCAGGGCTGACCCATAGTCCGTCAAGGCTAGGCTAAACCACTGGGCCTCAAAATTTTAAGGATGAAAAACCTTTTTATGGATATGAAATCACATCGTTTTGTCTCTTTATCAGGGCCGACCCATAGTCCGTCAAGGCTAGGCTAAACCACCGGGCCTTGAAATTTTAGGGTCCATAATATTTTATTTTTGTATATAAGGAACGAAAATATTCATTATATACTATCAATGTTAAATAATGTTAAACAATCAGTAGCGGTCCAACCTCCCTCTTTCTCTCTCTTCTTTCCTTCTTAAACCCTAGCCGTCACCCTTTTCTTCTTCTTGTCAGACGGGTGATTTAGGGTCAATTTTGACCCAAAAATACACATTCGACTTGTTTTTCCTTCTATCCTAATTGAATGAGTGACTTCCACATATTTTCAGTTTTCTTTCTTTTGTTTTTGTGATTTTGTTGTCCCTACACGACTCTGTTTGTTTTGATTTCCCGTCTTTGTGCAGTGTGTTTTTAATTTCCCGTCTTAATGCGGTGTTTATTTGATTCAAGTTGAAAGATTAGCTTTGAGTAAGTGCAGATCCGATCAATGATTTATCGTCGTCAACATTGCAGATTATGAGACATGAGTATTCCGGCGACTTGAATACAATCATATTTGTAGGCATATGCACTTTACTGTTATATGCTATTAACATGGATGTTGTGAGTTTGTTCACAGATTCATCTTTTTTGTTTTTAGCGAATTTGAATTTGTATTATTCGATGTATTCTATCAATTTGAATGAATGAATATCGTTTATTTCTGTTAAAAAAAAAAA
>Ga0228711_1007448_pt1 | contig 15855 bp, 13 predicted proteins | sample MedpolnodulmetaG_2_FD_177996 | JGI IMG/M metagenome (GOLD analysis project Ga0228711, IMG submission 177996) | Root nodule microbial communities from Medicago polymorpha collected in Santa Monica, California, United States - brown nodules | ecosystem: Host-associated > Plants > Roots > Nodule...
ATATATGTTGATGATATAATATTTGGTTCTACTAATGCATCTCTTTGCAAGGAATTCTCTAAGTTAATGCAGGATGAATTTGAAATGAGCATGATGGGAGAATTGAAGTTCTTCCTTGGAATTCAATTCAATCAATTCAAAGATGGAGTGTATGTTCATCAAACAAAGTATACAAAGGAGCTTCTGAAGAAGTTCAAGCTTGAAGATTGTAAAGTGATGAATACTCCAATGCATCCAACCTGCATCCTAAGCAAAGAAGATAGTGGAACAAAGGTAGACCAGAAGCTGTACAGAGGTATGATTGGTTCTCTGTTATACCTCACTGCATCTAGGCCAGATATTTTATTCAGTGTATGCTTGTGTGCAAGATTCCAATCAGATCCTAGAGAATCTCATTTAACTGCCGTTAAGAGAATCTTTAGGTATCTGAAAGGATCAACAAATCTTGGACTCCTCTATAAGAAATCCTAAGATGATAAGTTGGTTGGATTCTGTGATGCTGATTTTGCTGGTGATAGAATTGAAAGAAAATCAACCAGTGGAAATTGTCAATTCCTTGGTGAGAATCTGATATCCTGGGCTAGCAAAAGACAGGCAACTATTGCTATGTCTACAGCAGAAGCAGAATACATCTCAGCTACAAGTTGTTGTACACAACTACTTTGGATGAAACATCAGTTGGAAGACTATCAGATAAATGCTAACAGTATTCCCATTTATTGTGATAATACTGCTGCTATTTGTTTGTTAAAGAATCCAATTTTACATTCAAGAGCCAGACATATTGAAATCAAACACCATTTTATCAGAGATTATGTTCAAAAAGGAATTTTAGATATACAATTCATTGATACTGAACATCAATGGGCTGATATATTTACTAAGTCTTTAACTGTGGAAAGATTTGGTTTTATAAAGAAAAATTTGAACATGCACTATGTGTCTGATTAAATCTGCTTGCTCCTGAATAGGAATTTAGGCCCCGAAGTTGTTTAGAAGCTATAGTCCATCAGAAGCTCTTTACTGAGGCTCTGAGGAAAATGTGCTTCTGAAGATGACATCAGTACCTGAACTCCAGAAACTGGACTTTGTGCTCCTGAACAGCAGAGTTAGTGGAAACGTTGGAAGTTACTTTTTGTAACACGTGCCCCACTAACTTAGCAGTTACTCTGAGAGCTTCTGACGTGGCTTAATTGTATTGGTGTCTAACGTAAGAGGGCAATGATGAATTAAGCTTTAAATGTACTATCTCGCGCCCCCAACGTCATTAATGTTTTGTTTGTTTGTCCCCTTTGTCTGAATTGCAAACGTTTTTACTCAAAACATTTATACAAAACACACACAACTCACAATCACTACCTACACTTTTTTTTTTTGTGTGTATCTCTTCTATTTTCATCACTCTCTAACAAAAACCTAAGAACCCTAAAACCTTAAATCTTCATCAATGGCATCATCAAGTTCCATGCAAGTAACTGTTCCGTCAAATCAAGAAGCTTCAGCCTACAAAATCAAAGGAAGAACTATGTCTCTTGAAGAATGGGAACTCAACGTACATGTTGAAAACCCCGTAGATTTCATCTCTCTAGCTCATCATGGATGCGTGCTAAGAGACATCTACCATACTCAAGACATAGATAACTATTTTGGAATGCTCAACGGCCCAACTTATCTGAGTCTGGTTAGACACTTTTGGGTAAGAGCACAAGTATATGATAGGAAGGCCGCTAAAATGGAAATGGATGAGAAAGTACTGATTGATCCTAAACTATAGGGCAAGACTAGAGAAGAAATGGGATTAGAACCCTTCAAATGCACGGAGATTAGATCAAGCATCATGGGGATTCCTGTGTTTATCTCAGAAGCCTCTATCTCTTGGGTAATAAGGAGAGCTTCTGAAGGAAAATTTGTGAGTGGCTTGGATAATGGCAAGACAAGTTCTTGGAACGACATTGTCAATAAAACTTTGTTCAACAACACCAAGAAAGGAAAATACAGTGAGTTAAGCATGAAGGTCAAGATGATGCTGAAGATCCAAAATGAAAATTTCCTACCAAAAGGTGGTGGTGGAGATCAACCCTCTTTGGATCATAGAGTGTTCTTACACTTCTTTCTGACCAAGCAGAAGGCAAATGTGCCCAAGTACATCTTCAGGCACATGATCAAGACTTTAAAAGAAAGCCAAACCATTAAGAGGACCTGGATTCCTTATGGTAGGCTAATTTCAGAAATTCTTCATCAAGGAGGAATTCTGAATGCACTCAAAGAGGTCAACTACTTTACTGATGCTCAGCTTGGCACAGTAACAGGGAAGATCATTAATGGCAGCACCCTCAAGCACATGAAGTTGATCAAGAAAGAGGATCACAGGGTGCTGAGTACAGACTTGAAGGAATCTACAGTCTTATCCAATCTTATGGATGAATTTCCTCCCATCTGCAAGAAAGACACCATAGAAGTTCAAGTCATGTATATGGCTGATCATTTTAAGAGGACTGGTCAAACCATCAAGATCAATGACATTCCTGAAGAAATGTATGGTGGTGCCCTGCCAATTGCTAAAAGCAGGAAGTCTAAGAAGAGAGCAATGACAGAAGCAGAGTATGTAGAAGATGACTCTAAACAAGCTGCAAAGAAAGCCAAGAAGTCAAAGGCTACTACTTCTCAAGAAAATCCAACTGCTTCTGATGTGCTCACCATTCAGCAAGAAGCACAAGAGCTAGATGCTTCTGAGGTTCTGGTCAAGAGAACCAGAAGCAAGAAGCAAGTGGATAATGCTCAGTCATCCAAGAAGAGGAAGATGGCTATCAAGAAGCTAAGACAAGCAAGCTTGGCTGCTGAGGATGAGCAAGAGGAAGTCCTGAAGAAGAAAGCACTTGAACTAGCTGCTCAAATCTAGTGCCTGCAGATGTGCTACTGAAGAAGACAGCTAGTGAAGATGCTCAAGCAGCTATTGCACTCTCTGAAGATTTGCAACAACTTGTGGCATCTGATGAGCTACTGAAGATTGCTGAGAAGAAAACTGATGGATCAGAAGCTGCAACTTCAGAAGCTGCTGCTTCAAGAGGTAATCCTGATGTCTCAAACTCTGCTAATATAATAGAGATTGAATCTGGTACGTCTACCCCAACATCATCCTCAACACATACCTCAGACTCATCTGACCTAGATGATGTTACTCTTAGCCTTCTTTACAAAAACATTTCACCAACCATCAAACCACAACAAAAGGTCAACTCCAAACCATTTGAGCCAGTGTACCCAGCTGTTCTTAAAAGCATAGGGGAAATGTCTCAAATTAGAGTTGATATTTGCAACAAACTTCTAGCTAACCATCCCCTTCAACCTCCAATGATTGAACCACTAAACATTGCACCTGCTGATGTAGAAAGTTCTGATGAACCAACTGGATCAGCCTCTGTAACTACTGCCACATCAACCCAAATCCAAACCCAAACTGAAACATGTGAACCCTCAAACTCCCAACCAAAATCACCCACAAAACAACCTAAACCAACTATAATAGATCAACTGGTCAGTCACTATTCTGGTGAACTGCCTGAAGTTGAAGCTGAACTTCAGAAAGCCTCTAAGGTAGCTTCTGATGAAGTTGCTTCAGAAAGCCCCCAACAACAACAAACTGAACCACAAATAGCCTTAACCAAAATCCAAATCATCCCTGAATTTATTGAGTATACTTCATGTACTGAAGAGGTCAGTGAACCAGAAGCTACTGAAATGGAGATTGATATCACAAACTCTTTCTCCACTTCTGCTTCTGATGACATGACAGAGACCAATATCCCAGCAACAATAACTATCCCTACAAATAACCAACCTTCATCATCTCACCTAGCCATTCAACCCATCATTCCTGCTAAACCAGATAAAATTCCATTTCCATCAACCATGTATCTGGATTCAACTTTATTGACAGATGTTTGTAATGACATCTTTCAAGAGCTCAATAGGCTAACTCAAACAAGACATGATCTTCTTCATGATCAAAGCTATGAGCAGTCCTGGAAGAGACTGAAGGAAAGGACTAACAATGTCTTGAATGCTCTTCAAAGAACATGCATAGATGATCAAGACACTGCTCAACTGAAGCTCAAAGATTGGCTGAAGGGAGTTACCAGCAATCTTGAAGAAGTTAGAATCCTAAAGACTTGGGTGAAGCATCCTCTCTGCTTAAGGCAAAGGAATGAAACTGATTTCATTCCAGCTGGAATTCATCCAAGGGAGATCAATGTGAACTGATTGACAAGGATGAATGTCAAACAAGCTTCACTACTTCCGGTTTGTGGAAGGAACTTGTATAATTGTTTTGTGTCTTTCTTCTCTCTCTCTCTTACTCTGTTTTTATCCGTTGCACATTAAGTCTCTGATCACTACTTTAGAAGCTATTTGTCAGTTGCTTCTGAATTGTGACGTCAGTAAGAAAACAAAGAAAAAGCTAACACAATTCAACCCCCCTTCTTGTGTTTTTCTCACCTTCAGTCTCTTCCCATTTTGATTCTTCTGTTTGATTGCTTCTCTCGCTTATGATTATTTTGATTAATTGTTTCTCTCCCTTTTGGTTATTTTGTTTGATTGTCTTTCTTCCTATTGATTCTTTTGATTGATTGCTTCTCTCCCTTTAGATTATTTTGTGTGATTCTCTCTCTCTCTCTCTCTCTCTCTCTCTCTCTCTCTCTCTTTCTCTTTCTCATTGTTGGTCTATTTTGATTGATTGCTTGTCTCCTATTTGATTATTTTGTTTGGTGGCTTCTTTATCTTTGATTCTTCTTTGTTTGATTGGCCTTGTCCCTCATTGCTTCTTATGTCTAATGGCTCTCTCTCTCTCTCTCTCTCTCTCTCTCTCTCTCTCTCTCTCTCTCTCTCTATTGGGTTTCTTCTGTTTGGTTGTTTCTCTCTGTATTGGTTTCTTCTGTTTTGATGCTTCTCCCTACTGGCTTTTCTCTTTGTTTTGGATTGGAATTATTTGGATTGATTTGGATCTTCACTCAGTTTGTTCACTCTTAAAAGTGATTATTTAAAATAAAAAAAAGATTTTTAAGAAAAAAAAACTATAACAAATGGACTCTAAAAACAACAAACTAACAATTGAGATTCAAAAACTCAAAATAGAAACATAATTGTAATCTCCCTCAATACGCTTTATGTCAAATGTATATTTTCAAACAATTGGTATGAGAGCATATCTTTATTTTATTGGGATTATAGTTATTTATGCTTGTGTTTTATGTTCTTCCCTGATTTTGGCATGAACCCTAATTTGAATTTGGTAATTATGAAGTTCGGTTGTCTTTTGCATATTTTTTTTAGGCTTAATTCCATGTTTGATCCCTTATGTTTATTTTAGTTTTCAAGTTGGTCCCTTATGTTTTAAAAGTTTCAAGTTGGTCTCTAACGTTTTAAAAGTTTCAAGTTGGTCGAAAACGTTACCCACGTTGGAATAAGTTAGTCACTTCCATCACTTAGCGTTTAAAGATTTGGGTTGACAATATGGGTGATAGAACTTAACTTATATAGAAAATCAGTTTAACACCTTTTTTTTTTTTTTTTGGTTTTATTAAACTCAATATCATGTCGCGAAAGGGACTAACTTATTCCAACGTGAGTAACGTTTTGGACCAACTTGAAACTTTTAAAACGTAAGGGATCAACTTGAAACTTTTAAAATATAAGGGACCAACTTGAAAACTAAAATAAACATAAGGGATCAAACATGCAATTAAACATTTTTTTTATATTTGAATAACAGTTTCAGTGACTTTATAATTTATGAGATCGTCGCCTCGAATTTTGATGTCATTCATTCGAGTACAAGTTTATAGCCTTAATCAATATTTCTTTTGGAATATAATATTCGACTGTATTAATCATAATTATGTTTCGATTATTATTATACTTATAATTATAATTATTATTGGCATATAAGTTTGTTGTTTGATTTCATTGTTATACTACTGCATATGAACCTAGGAATTGAGAACTTCGTGGTAGTTTATCATGCAATTTACTTGACCATAATTGTATATATTTTAATATTTTAATTGATTGTTTCAATGCATTATATGTTTTTCATGAATTGAATCCAATACATTGGTATTGATTTGATAATTATATGCGATTTTGGATTTCAACTTCCAACATATGATATTTTTTATGGTATAATTCAATCGATTCAAGATGTGGATGATGTTGCAATGATTTTGTACTCTATTTTGCACAAACGATTTTTTTTTGTTATTTGGGGAATTTCAGTTTCATCATATTAGTATAATCTGAATGGTTAAGATTATATCTTTGTGCTTTTGATAAACTTTGGTCAGCAAATTTCTTAAGTGTGTATGCATGATTATCATGTTTTGTGCTTCATGTGACCGGTATTTGTAAATATGGATTTTTTCTCTTTCAAATCAATTTTTGAGTTTGACTTATTTACGAAGATTGTTGCATTGTTCCACCTATTGTTATAACAATACAAATAAGTCGTTAGATCCAAAGGATTTTGATGATTTGATTTTTTATTGACATTTGAAAGGTTTATAATCAAAGGTGTTCACTTAGGCTTATTTTCAAAAAAAATGTCAAGAGAAGAAAATCTGAGGAAACAGACAACCAAAAACTATCCATCATATTGCCTGCTTCCACACTAACACCACCATTCCCTGTATATTCAAATTCCCTTAATGCTATGTTTGGATTGATGGAGAGTGGTGGAATGGAATGGAATGGAGTGAGATAGATCATGGTTCCATTGTTTGGTTTTGTAAAAAATGAATGGAATGGAATGGAGTAGGATGGTATCCATTCCATCCAATACCACCAATTAAGCCAATTCTTCATTCCATCCAATTTGGAGTGTATCCAATGGGATGGAATACATTTTTAAACAATTACAATTTTGCCCATATTTTTACTATTACATCAGCTACCTTGTTTTTTTGTCTCTTCACTGTTTCTTATTTCTTCTTCAGTTTCTTATCCCTCGTCCCCTTTTACTATCTTCTCTGTTACTTCTTTCTATTAATATTCATACCATCAATAAAGTGATATTTTTAAATTCCATTCATCTTGTTTCATACATGTTTGTTTCACTCCAACATAGAATTCGATAGGCAAATGTTTTTGTTTACAAGTGCAATTTACATTCTGTTAACAAGTACAATTGCGTAGTTTATTTTTAGGAAAGTACAATTGTGTAGTTCTATGCACACGCCACAATTATTTTCAATTTTAACTCAGTATCATATACATTTTTTAAGGAAGTATTATATACATTCTTGGTTGTTTATTGTTAGTTGGTTACTATGAACATGTATTAACTTTGTCTTTGAGGACTCGTGAATGAAGGTGCTCGTAAAAAATAGGCTTTGGCAAAATATATTGAATTTGTGGTGCTGCTCATGTTTATTTTGATAATCTTTATGTTTTTTATGCCAAAATAATCATATATTGAATTGACAATTCAACAGATTGATGGTTTTGAATGAAGGGTAAAATTGGAATAAAAAAGTTATAATTTGTTCCGTTCCGTCCACTTTTCCAACAATGGAGTGGAAAATTAGTTCCATTCCATCGTAAAATATCCAAACAATGGAATGAAATCTTTGTTCCATTCCGCTCTGTTCCCTTCCGTTCCATTCCGCTCCGTTAGTTTCAAGTTATCCAAACATAAAGCGAATCCACTAATGACAAAGGTGAATAGAAAAATGTCAAAGAATGAAACTAATGACAACAAACATCCCAAACGATTAACCAAAACATTGCTTGCCTTCACACTACTCATACTTTCCATTTATATTCGGTATAGTATTCCCACCATTTCATTAATATTCATCAAACAATACAAGGTAGTTGAACATGTATCCATAAAATATCAAATGCATGTGCAAATCACATAATATCTATATAACACCAAAAAGCACATACATATCAAACACAGACAGTAAGGTATTGTTTAGTAATTGAAAAAGGAAGAAAGAAAAAAGAAAAAAGAAACAGAAACATACAGTAGGGAATGACAATTTTTCGATAGTGCGACATGTAGGTTGTGCGCCCCTTTTCTCATGTTCGGATACCTGAGACAGAGTCATTGCTGGCTTGTTTAATAAATTCTCTGAATCGATTTTCAGAATTTCCGATCATATCACATTGGTACAAAATATCAAGGTCCCCAATCATAATCACATCTCTTTTTATAGTTAAAAAAAGACAATCAAATGGTTCATTCATCAAGTTTGTTTGTTCATAAAGATATAAAATGCAACAGTAGACAAAACAAGCTTACATGTAGCCTCTAGTTATAAAGATATCGTGGTTGATGAGTTTGACAAACGCGCAGTTATTCAGCATTTTCCAGATTTGATTATTCACAGGAACATATGGCTCATACTTTGCCTCCATATAACGAACTCCGTCTGAAAGATGAAATTTGTTGTTGTTATCAAAATTGAGAACTTGCAGGACCGGTGTCTGCTTTGACTTCTCCTTACTAAAGTCCTTTAAGCACATAAGAGTTATCGCACATTTTGAGAGATGTAAAACCATTGTTGTAGCTTATTATCCAAATTTGATGAGTGGAAACAAAATTGTCACAAATAACACAAAATGCTAAATAAATGCTAAGTGAAACCATTGTTATTGCTTGCTTGTTTAATAAATTCTTTGAATCAATTTTTAGGATTTTCGATCATATCGCATTGGTAGAAAACATCAAAGTCCTTGATCATAATCGTATCCTTATTTATAATTAAAAAAAGACAATCAAATGATCCATTCATCAAGTTTGTTTGTTCATAAAGATATAAAAAGCAACGGTAAATAAAACAAGCTTACATGTAGTCTTTAATTTTTGAGACACCGTTGTTGATGGGTTCGACAACCGCACCGCTATTTAGCCTTTTGCAGGGCTGATTGTTTAGAAGAACATATGGCTCATACTTCGCCTCCATATAATGAACTCCGTCTAAAAGATGAAATTTGTTGTTGTTGTCGAAATTGAGAACTTGCAGGATCGGTGTATGCTTTGGCTTATCTGTACTATTTTTTTTATTAGGAGCTTTCTCTAATCTTAAATATAAACAAATAAATATTTTTTTTTATCTCAAATCAAAGTAAATAAATATAATTTACTTTTGACTCTATTTAATGTTGTTTATCCTAAAATACATTTTGATTTATGTAAGTTTTATTTTGGCTTAATAGCAGTTTTAGCCCCCTAACTTTCTCAAAGTTGCGATTTTGGCCCTTAAGAAAAAACTACAAAATCACCCCCTAAGTTTTGCATTTGTGGCAGTTTTCGCCCCCAAGACCAATTTTGACTCGGTCTACGCTGACGTGGCACCCTAAGTGAGGTGCCACATGTTATTTTTTTATTTTTATTTTTTATCAAAAATTGGCCTTGGGGGGCCAAAACTGCTACAATTGCAAAACTTAGGGGACGGTTTTGTAGTTTTTTTTCTTAGGGGGCTAAAATCGCAACTTCGTAAAAGTTAGGGGGCGAAAACTGCTATTAAACCTTTTATTTTTTAATGACTTTTTTATTCTCATGAAACAAGTTTCAATAAGTTGCATTTTTGAGAATGTTATATTATTATTATTTTGGTTACATAATGTTATATTATTTATGAAACCAAGAAAAATAATTGCATATAACAAAAATTTTGAATTTATGTATTTTTGTTATAATTGAGATCGGAGAAAGTATTGTGATTAGGTAAAAAAAAGTAATAGTTTTATCAAGAGTAGAAAATTAAAATATAGGTAGTCATATATGTTTGATATATTGAATGATTGATATGTCAAATCTAATATGAACTCTTACCAATTAGTTAATTTTTTAAGAATATATTAATTATTTTATAATTTTTTTATTTTTTAGGTTTAATTGTACTTTTGTCAACTATTTTATCACTACCAAAAAATTGGTCAGCTCTTTACAAAAATTTAACTTTTTGATCCCAATAAATTTTGATTTATTATTTCAATTTTGTATTCGAAGATAAAAAAACACATACCGCAAAATTCTAGATAGAAACAAACAAAAACAATGATATTTGAAAAACCCGTGAAAATGTAAAAACTTACTAGGGAATTTTAAATAAAATCTAGTCAGTGCTTGACATGGGTATTATAATAGTATCATACAATGTAGTAAAATATCCCTTTTAGTCTGCTTCGTTTCACGAGTCAAAATCTTCTCAATTTCTTCTATCCGAAGATATAAAGACACAATAAAATTTGAAAATAATTAATGATGGTATGACCCACTTGTTAGTGGAACCAACAATCTATATTTTATGGGAAATGTTAACTTGTGCCCTTAAGACACATGTTAAGAATTCCACTAATAGAAATTATGTATTGAAAATTGTGTTTTTTTTTTTTACAAAAATAAATGATATTCATTCATTCAAATTGATAAAGTACATCGATACAACGCAAATTCGCTAAAAACAAAAATGATTAATCTGCAAACAAACTCACAACATCCATCTTAATAGCATAAAACGGCAAAGTACAAAAGCCTACACATATGATTATATTCATGTCTCCAGAATACCCGTGTCTCCGGATCTGCACCGTTGAAGACGCCAAAGTCATTGATTGGATCTGCACTAGATCTAAGCTGATCTGACAATCTGAAACAAACAAATATCTGAACAAAACAAGAAAGACAAACAACGCCGCACAAAGACGACGTACAACACAACGTCGCACTAAGACGACGAAATCAGAGAAGAAAAACGAAATAGATGTGAAAATCACTTATTTCAAAATAAAAGGGAAAGAGAAAGGCGATTTAGAGGGGTGACTTTGGGTCAAAAAATGACCCTAAATCACCCCTCTTTGATGGAGGAAGGAAAAGAAACTAGGGTTTCGGTGACGGCTCATACAAGAGAGAAGGAGAAGAGAGAGGTATTGGAAATTGTTTTTTTTTGAAGGAAAAAATATTGGAAATTGTGTTAATTTATTGTTCAAAATATTTAATATTAATTTTTTTCATTAAATTCTTACCATTAATGAAATGAAATTAATGCTTAACATGTGTCCTAAGGGTATAAGACCCATATTTTATTTGTATTCATTTAGATGATTCTAACTTCCGTTTCACTCCATTATGTTCCGTTTCATTTCATTGAGTCCTACATTTTTATTTTCAATAAGTCAGATCAGGGGTGCAAATAATAGTTCCATAATGTTTTAATCTGTATAATTGAGCCTATATAAATCAAGCCCATTTCATAATTTTCTTCTTCTTCTTCACTTCAAACCTAAAACCCTTGTAAACCCTGCTCTGCTAATTCTTCAACCCGCCTCAACCGAAACGCAAACGCAAAAGCTACTTTCTTACCATAACAAGGTAAGAACTTCTCGAAATAAGCCATGGCACCGCGTTCTGAAAAATCATTTAAGCATAAGAACAATGATAAACCTAAAATCGATAAAGCTTCTAAGAAAATTTCCAAACCTAAAAGCGGCGACGTTGTGAAGAAGTCAGAATCTCTCGCTATGCAGCTCGAAGATGAGGTTCCTGATTTTCCACGAGGTTATCAATGATTCTTCTCTCTTTTAGTTAATTTTGTTTCTGTTATCGTTAATTTGATTTTAATTTCTTAATTTTTGTTGATTTGGATTTGAATGTGGATTTTTTTTGTGGTTAATTTTAGGTGGTGAATTTAAGGTGAAGCGAAGTAGGGATGATTATGACAAATTTGGCGATGACGATGATTCGAAGAAAGTGTGGAAGACGAAGAAGAAAGGGAAAAAAGTGTTTAAAAAGAGTGACGAAGCTGAGAGTGATTGGGGCTTACTTTCAGGTGCTGGTATCACCGGAAAATTGCCGCGATATGTCAATAGAGTTACTCTCAAGGTAACATGAAGTGATTTTTTGTAATGGAGTGTGTATTTTGATTATCAATTTTATTGAATTTTGAATTTTACTATGTATACTTTATGTCAATAGAGATGCTCTCAAAATGTTAGATATTACATTTTTTAGTTCGGTGTAATGAATGGTTTATTGATATTTGTAATGTTGAAATTTACTCTAGTAAGTACATTTTGGGGTATCACGGGTGAAATCACGGTGAGTCACCGTGATTTTGGCAGACATTGCGATACCAAACTCACACTAAAGAACACTAGATTTACTAAGCAACTCTAGTAAGTATATTTTGGGTATCATGGGTGAAATCACGACGAGTCACTGTGATTTTGGCGAACATTGTGATACCAAACACGCACTAAAGAACACTAGATTTACTAAGCAACTCTAGTAAGTATATTTTGGGTATCATGGGTGAAATGACGACGAGTCACTGTGATTTTGGTGAACATTGTGATACCAAACACGCACTAAAGAACACTAGATTTACTAAGCAACTCTAGTAAGTACATCTTAGGTATCATGGGTGAAATCATGGTGGGTCGATTTTGATCACAGTGACAATTTTGGCAAACACTGATACCAAACATGCGCTAAAGAACACTAGGTTTTGCAAAATCACGGTGAGTTGATTTTGCAAAGTCACAGTGACGATTTTGGCAAACACTGACCAAACATGCACTAAAGAACACTAGATCTATGACATGGATTATTGATCTTTGTAAATTTGAAATTTACTGAGTAGCTCTTAGTAAAGAACACTAGACTTATGAGCTGTGTGATGCATAGTGAAGGAAGCTATGGGAACAATAATTTTAAATTTGTATAGAATAAATGTAAATGTAAATTGTGAAATGCATCAATGTGTAAATAAAGTTTTCACTGCAAAGGAGAATTGTAAGGAAACGCTTTTTATTGCGAATGTTTGGCAGTAAACATTTCGAGGTGAATACCATTTCATATTTAGTAGATTGCAATGCACAACCTAGGTGTGTTTATTTTTTCTTTTTAAATACATGATTTAAAGTTAAAAGAAAATTCAAAGATGAACAATTGATTATATAAAGGCCAGATTGCTACAGAAACACATGTATGATAATTTGGTTCCATAGAATACAAAAGTTGTAATTATGTCCTATTATTTTTAAGTGATACAAATATATCTATAGCAATTATTATGACAAAGAATTACAAAAATATAATATATTAAATGAATGAAATATAATAACGTGTAATTGAAACATGTGATCACTAGGAAACTAGAAAATTTTGGATTTTATGGTTGACTGCTGAGTTTGTGTATTTATACTTTATATATTTATGTCATTCTAAATCAATTAGCCATTGAGTAATAGTTTTATCCTAATTTTACAAGCCAGAATGTTTAAACCGAGCTTTTTAATGTCATTCTGGTCATTTTTTTTGAATTGTTGCTGTCATACCTTGAGATTCTTTGAGTGCGTGTGTACTTAAAGTTTTTTTGCTCATTCATGAATGCCAGAATATAACTCCTGGAATGAAGCTGTGGGGAGTTGTTGCTGAAGTAAATAATAAAGATCTCGTAGTTAGTTTACCAGGGGGTTTACGTGGTATTGTTAATGCTTCAGATGCATTAGATCCTATTTTCGATGACAAAACAGAGGTGTGTAATAAGCTTTTTTTTGTGAAATTGCCTAACTTCATAATCATAATAATTTTTCCCTGTTTTAGCTTACATCTGTCTCTCTCTCTGTATCATCAGGTTGGAGAAAGTTTTCTTTCTAGTGTATTTTGTGTTGGGAAGCTAGTTTCTTGCATTGTGCTTAGATTGGATGATGACAAGAAAGAGAAAGGACACAGGAAAGTTTGGCTTTCTTTGCGTCTTTCTTTGTTGCACAAGAACTTCAACTTAGATGTTGTCCAGGAAGGCATGGTATGTCATTATTATATGTATCAAATTATTTGTAATTCAATTTACTTTCATTTTTGTCATCCAGAGTAGGATTTAGTTAACTCCTATGATTTAAGGTGTCATCAATTATGACATGCTTTATGTGATAATTGACATGAAAGAGGTTTCAAATTTTATGTGAGAAAAAGGTGCCAATCAAGATTAATGAAAGTTTTTACTGTACAACCATAAGACCTACAATGTTGTATGAAATGTAGGGTTGTGTACCAAAAAGCCAACTCAAGAATAAACGGATATGAGAATTTTGCATTAGACGAGATTGGATTAGTCGTGACTCGTGATAAAATTAGAGAGAGGTGGGGTAACCCCTATTGTAGAAAAGACGTGATACAATTAGAGAGAGTTGGGGTAACACCTATTGTAGTAAATTTGGGTAAATCTCAACTAGGGTGGTTTGGACATGTGTGGGTGGAGAAGACCTGTACATTTTGTAGTAATTAGAGTATATCGGATGGATGGTAGCCGCCAATCACTAGAAGCAGAGGAAAACCAAGAAAAATTAAGGAGAAACTATTAATAAATACATAGAGGCCATAGGTTTTATTATAGATACGGTCTATGATAGAGCATTAAGGCCATCTTTTGATCCATGTAGCCAGCTCTACCTTGTGGGATACGACTTGGGTTGTTCTCGTTAATTATGATGTAGCTAATGAAAAATGCTATTAAAATCTTTATGTTTAAGAATGTTCTCAATGACATTTGAGAAATCCTATGCTTTTAAATCTTTATGTAGAGAGGTCCAAGGAGTAGAGGAAAGCCGATCAAAATTAACGAGAAACTATTTATAAATATACGTAGAGGCCAAAGGTTTTTTTGTAGATGTGGTTTATGATAGAGCATTAAGGCGTCGTTTGGTCCCTGTTGATGTCATTAATTATGATGTAGCTAATGAAAAAGGCTGTTCATGTTTAAGAATGTTCTCAATGGCATTTGAGAAATCATATGCTTTTAAATCTTTACCTAGAGAGGCCCAAGGCTCCAAACACATTCTGTACTTTTAAATCAGCTATTCACATTCTAACAAGGTTTAAAAAACTTCTCTGCTGTTTGTATCTGACACATTCTATTATGCTATTTCTATTCATAATGATAATTGCAATGCATTTCATATTATAATTTGATGTTGCTCATGGTCCATATGCCATTTTCAGCTGCCTGAGTGTCATAGGACTTAGTGAGAGATGCAAATTTTGATTTTTTGTACTATATATATGTATATTCAGGTCCTTGCTGCATATGTGAAGAGCATCGAAGATCATGGTTTCATTCTTCATTTCGGTCTGCCTTCTTTCACAGGATTCCTACCTAAAGGTAGCACCACAGCTAAACACCAGTGAACTGTTGCAAAATGATGTTGATTTATCTTGCTTTGTATGGACTTAATTTATGGTTTTCTATTCCGTTTAATATTTTAAATGCTTGCAGAAGGCTGGAATGGAGAAGTTAGAATTGGGCAACATGTGCAGGGATTGGTTAAGAGTATTGATAAAGTTCGTAAAGTGGTTTACTTGAGTTCCGACTCTGATACAATATCCAAAAGTGTGGTATGATTTCTTTTTATTATTTATGTCGTCTAATATTATCTTTCTTTTATTGTTTTCATTTTCCATTTTGATTGGTCATTTTCTTTGTGGATTTTGTACAGACGAAGGATCTCAAGGGTATGTCAATTGATCTTCTAGTTCCAGGAATGATGGTTAATGCCCGTGTGAAGTCGGTCCTTGAGAATGGTGTTTTGTTATCATTTCTCACATACTTCACTGGAACCGTAAGTGCATTCAGCAATTCTATTGGTCGGAATTCATAAATGATAGTTATAGAAACTAGAGATTATACTAAGAAATAGGGATACCAAGCTCCTTACAAGTAGAGGTAGTCTGGGGTAGCCCTCATTAATGTGAATTGGAGAAGAACATATAGCCAAAAATTAACAATGGATATATTCTACAGTAAAAATAATAGTTTCTTCTAGCAAAACATATCAGCTCATTCTTCTTTTTTT
>Ga0228711_1007449_pt1 | contig 15854 bp, 10 predicted proteins | sample MedpolnodulmetaG_2_FD_177996 | JGI IMG/M metagenome (GOLD analysis project Ga0228711, IMG submission 177996) | Root nodule microbial communities from Medicago polymorpha collected in Santa Monica, California, United States - brown nodules | ecosystem: Host-associated > Plants > Roots > Nodule...
AAAATCCCTTTTGGTATATAAAGGTAGCTTTTTCCTTAAAAAAAAAGTAGCTTTGTTGCTTTCAATTTAAAATTTTACATATTTTTATAATTTATTCTCTACTTATTGAAGGTTAATTCTTTCTATACTCTATTCTACAATGAATTAATGATCAGCAAAAACAAAATTTTGCCTTATCCTAATCATTTGACATCTCAACTTATTTTAAATTTTCTACATTTTTTTTAACAAAAAATCATATTTTTCGTAGAGAAAAAAATAATTGTCAAAAGTTTGGGATGATTTTATAACAAACAATTTCTTTTATATAGTTGTATCGTTTTTTTGTCAAGTAGTCTAATGACTGGAGCTCACACATTTTAAATGTGGAGAAGTTGTGTGTTCGGAGTTCGAACCTCGACCCTTGCATATATAATGCATTGTCGCCGTCAACTGAGTTAAGTCCACAGAGACTTTTATATAGGTGTATCTAAACAAACTAATTTTTTTATTTTATTAAAAAAGCATTTTTATTAAAAACAAAAAATAGATTCTTACTTTTTCTTCATAAAAATCTCTAAATTATCTATTTTCTAATTATGAATGTTAATTATTAGCAAAAACACATTTTTTATTTTTTAATATGAAAGCTAATGATCCACCAAAACACAATTTCGCCTCATTTTAATCATTTGACACTTCAACATATTTTTAACATATTTTGTGTTTGTTTATTGTAACAAAATTTATTTTTATATCGTTGTATCTAAACAAACTGAATCTATTCTTCAATTATGAAAGTTTTTTTTGACAGACTTATTACGAAAGTTAATGACAAAATTTTGACTCGTCCTGCATATATTTACAATTTTGTGTCTTTTGTAATAAAAAATTCATTTTATATAGTTATATATAAACAAACTAAATTATTTTTTAAAAAAATAATTTTAGTACGATAAACAAACACAAAATAGGTTCTGCTTTTATAAAACCTCTACAAAAAAAGTATAATCTCTAAATTATTGAAAATTTCAAAATCGTTTTTATTTATATTCCTAACAAACGAACCCTATGAATGTTGTTATAACTATAGAAATGTGTTGTGTGGTCCTCGTGGAGATCCGAAATGCTCACATCTTTTTGAAAAAGGAGACGTGTGTGCTCTAATTGGTGGATATGGTCAAGTTCTCCTCTTGGAATTGGTTTTTAGAAAAACATTTTGGTCACGTCTGTTTCTTCTATGAGTGAGATCATGAATCCATTATGTGTTGGCACCATCAGTGTCTTGTGGCGGATTTGCCTTGGGGTTGGTTTATTGAGGGGTTATGCGCATGGTCTTCCTCTTGTTCGACTGTCGTTGGGTGTTCCTGTTAGGAGTTTTATGTTTATGTTGTGGTTTTAGTTTTTGCTCTTGTTTATCCGCGGGAGGGTTTCTTTGATTTTGTTATTTCTTCACCTGAGTACTTCTTGTACTCAAGTAATTTGTATGTATGTTTGGACTCTTGTAGGAGATTTCTCCCCTTTATATATAATATATATTTACCATTAAATGAGTACTTCTTGTACTCTAGTTTGTATGTATGGACTCTTGTAGGAGATTTCTCCCCTTTATATATAATGTATATTTGCCATTAAAAAAAAATGGATGATTCGTTGTGATTCTAATGATATTCCAGGCATGTTCATTATGCAGTTTACTATTTGTTCAAATTGATTTGCAAAAGTTTATTTATTGTTTTGAAGGGAAATTGATTTGTCAAGTTTTTAACCGAAAGAACCGATTTTAAATGGAATTTAGACTTTTTTTAGTCTTACCCCATATAATTATAGTTACACCCAAATTTACTTCAAATTTTACAATAATACCGAAATAACCTCTTCATGTAAATTTTTTAAAACCTTTTTTCCATTATCACTTTGAACCTTCACCACTTGTCACCCACATTCCACCATGGATGTGCAACCAATACCTACCATGAAAGATTGAATCATCATCTTTTTCATTGATCCGTACTTTATTCATACAAGTAAGTGAATTTCATGAAATTCTTCATTGAAGAGTTTCAATTTATTGTTTGCTCGATGTCATTTTTTTTTTGTTCTGATATGTGTGTGGCATATAAGATAGACGTGAATTTAGATTAAACATATATTATTTACGTAAGGTAACGTGATTTAAGTTTACGTATTAAGTAGTAAAGTAGTGTAATTTAAGTTTACGTAGCAAACACAGGGGTAGCGTAATTTAAGTTTACGTATCACACATGTGAATTCATTTTACCTAAATATAATTAATGTGTGTAAATGCGCGAATTCAATTCATACATGTATAACTCAGTTTATATAATATAAATAGACTGAGTTTATGTATATATAACTAATGTGCATGAACGCATGAATTCAATTTATACATGTACATATAAATGTAGTTAACTTACGTAAACTTACTTTACATACACTATGTAAACTGAGTTTATGTATATACAACTAATGTAAGTGAACGCATGAACTCAATTAAAGGATATATTGATAATTTTGGGGTTTAACTTAGATTTTTTGGGGTGTGAGTAGTATCTGTCTAGAATTTACCATATATAAATATATGTTGTCGGTATTATATATGAACTTTGGTTTTTTATTCTCTACAATATGAAATTAAATTACCTGGTAAGTTGTACCAAAAAAATAAATAAAGAAATTACAAATAAGTGAGTATTATTATTTTTATAGGATAAATAAATGAATATTTATTATCTATCTATACTAAAACGTATAGAGAACAAGTGCCCGAATTCCTCAGAAAAGAAGGTTAAGAAGCAACATGTTGTGGATACCAAATTGGATGCACAAAGTAATTTGTTTGGTTGCAATGATGTTACCTTGGAAAGGAAGAAACAAAGGGAAGCTGCTAAATTGATGATACAAAGCATAAAAAGAACGACATTTATTGATGATAATTTGTTGTCATATATAGAGCTGGAGAAACTGTATGGTCATTCGTTGCAAGATCGCAACAAGTTAAAGCAATTAAAGAAATTTGTGGGATTGGTTCTAACGGATGATATAATGGGAGTTACAGATTTGAACGAGGAGAAATTTCTTAACAGAGATTGGAAAGAAGGAGAAATTATCGTTCTCGATTAATTATCTTTAAGAATGACTACAACTGATTGCAATGTAAGTATTATGTTAGGAAGGAACTAATTGCAGGCAACCATGTTCATTTGCAAGATAATGTTTCTGATATTAATTAGGCAATATATGTATTTGAAATTTTATCTTGACCTCTGCGAATTTCTTATTGCCAAGATTGCTTATTTATCAATCTATTAATTCTCCACTTACTATTCCTTAGTTGGTTTCTTTTTAATGATATTGTTTTACTTATTATACTAGCTCTATTTTCTTAACCAAGTATAAAATTTTTGCAAGTTGTTTATAATTGAACTTTCAAGTCTTTGCAGCTCCTAAGATCACATAAGAGACACAAAAAGCAATCCGATCATATTCTGTGCATCCGGTTACGTCAAATCTGTCATTATAGAATAAAGTGAACACTTCTCCTAATTTCACTTTTGTTTGAGAAGGTGAAGTTTTTCCCTTCTCTGTATATGTGAGTGACTAAGTAGTTCATACTAGCTAATAACAGATTACAATTGTTCCATCTATTTGTTAGGCTCCAAGGAATAAGGGAAGCATATTTGAATGCAAGAACAACCAGAGATGAATCTATTTCAGTCAAAAAAACAATACCACCTAAAAAAACAAAAGTCATCAATTTTCTTTCCCTAAAAAAAGTGATCCATTTCAAACAATCTAACTTTTATTTGATCATGAATTGTTCGAAAGAATTCAAGTTTTTACTTACAATTCTTGATAATATAATTTTTTATCTTTCAATCGAACACCAAGTTACTGAAATGGTCGTTATTTTTATTGGTAACATGAAAACATCAAAACTTTATTTTTTATTTTTGGTAAGGAATTTTTTTAATTTTTTATAGAAAGGCATTGGTTATATTAGAGTGTATATATGTAATGTATCATACCATACGTATATTTTCCCTGGTGCTCAAAACTTGTTTCCTATATTTCAGTATTCACTTGAATGCCTTCACAAACTGCTCCTTATATCTTCAGGTAACAAGTATAAACAAATAAACAATTTTATTTGCTCCTTAAATTCAAATAAAGCTCAATGATTATTGTTTCAAAATAAGAAATAAATAAAGCTCAATGAATTTGGGTATTAACTAAAAAACAGAAATAAACCAATTTTTTTAGAGGAATACAAATAAAGATATTAAACACACATTATAATGTTTATTATCTTACAACTATAAAAAAAAAATGTTTATTATCTTACAAATTCTTTTTGTCGTATAGCTTGAAAATATTAAAAGATTATTGCGAATGAAATATGAAATTAATTACAATCAACAACAACTTGGCCATGGTTCAAAATTCTTTTTTATTTTCTTCTTAAGAGTTTAGCCAGAAAAACTGTACCCAAAAATACTTTAACCGTAAAACTCACATAAAATGTTGAGAAATGAGGAATTTTGAATTCCAATAAACACCCCTACATATACCTAACATCAGAGTTGTGCTTAGGGACAATTTCTTTCTTTTGGTCAAGTAATTTTTTTTTTTTTTTTAAGATGTAAAATCATTTCTTCTACCAATTTGGTCTTGAGTGTAAGAAAAAAAAAATCAAACAAAATTTATGTATATAGTTAAAAATTTAAAACAAATACATCTATGTTGTTTGATTTTTTGTTGTTGTTTATAGCTGAGACCAGAAGAAGCATTTTGATGTCTAATATTTACATTTTACAATCGTTATTATATTATCAATTAATAGCTATAAATTATCAATTTTTAGCATAATTGGTGGAAAAATTAATAAATTGATCTCGTAGTTAACAAAAGTCATCAATTTTAATTAAGTAGTTGGATTCAAATGATTAACGAACTTTTCCTAAAAAAAATGAAAAAAGAACTTCTCTTAGTAACAAATTTTTAGAATTTGGGCTAAGGCCCTCTTGTACTCCGAAAAAATATATATTCGATAGAGTCTAAATTTGATTACGAACTAATAGTTCTTAGGGATGGATAACTCACTTGGTTGAGTTAAGGGATTAAAAAATTTAAATGCACAGAGTTCAAATTCTACAAAAAAATAAAAATAATAATACAACAATTAACACAATTAACATTTGTCAAAACAAAAATGACTAGTAACTAATTATCGAACAAACCTTTCAAACGAATTACTTGGTCTCCTTTCCCTAGGAACCAAATGCCAACACACAAAAAAGTCATTAATTTATTGGTAACAAAAAAGCATAGATTTTTTTTTAATAAAAAAGTATCGATTTTATTTAAGTGTAAATATATACGATACCATACGTATGTTCTCCCTTCCTTAAACAAAACGTATTTCCTCCCTGGTGCTCAAAACAAGTCTCCTACACTTCAGTATAACCTTAACCCGATCCCAAATTTCTCCTTATGTCTTGCACTAACAAGCATGAATAACGAAACGATTTAATTTGCCTCTTAAATTCAAATAAAGCTCAATGAATTTGGGCATTAACTAAAAAACATAAATAAAGAAATATTGTTTACCACACATAAAGAAAAACCACAATCATTTAAGCATTAGCTCCTATAAATAGATCAACTTTCACAGTCTCTCAACACACCAACTTCACTCCTCTCCCTCTCATTCAAGGTTGCATTCTCTTAACACACAAAAATGGTCAAAACTCTAGCATTATTTTTTCTCTTACTCCAAATAACCTCTTTCATAGCATTTGCTGAAGAGCTAGAAACTCTTCATCACAAACCAGCAACTCAACTTCATCCCCCAACAAAGTCACCGGTTCATAAACCATTGGCTAGCCCACCTCACCACAACCACTCACCATCCCATGCACCTTCTCATGTCCACACTCCTCTACATCCTCCTCGCCCTGCCAAACCTCCAACCCATCACCGCTACCAGCATCAACATCATTCACCATCTCCGACCCCTTCCTATGTTCACATTCCTTTACATCCCCGTCACCCTACAAAACCCCCAACCCATCATCACCACTCTCCTGCTCATGCACCTATTAAGTCTCCGATTCACACTCCTTTACATCCTCCTCACCCTACCAAACCTCCAACCCATCACCACCACCAACATCACGCACCATCCCCTGCTCCTTCCCATGTTCACTCTCCTTTACATCCTCGTCACCCTGCAAAACCCCCAACACATCATCATCATCACCAGTCTCCTGCTCATGCTCCTGTTAAGCCTCTGATGCACACACCTTTACTTTCACATCGCCCTGCAAATCCCCCAACCCACCACCATCATTATCCTCCGTCCCATGCCCCTACTCACTCCCCTGTTTCAAGAAGTTTGATAGCTGTTGAAGGAGTTGTTTATGTCAAATCATGCAACCATGTTGGTGTTGACACCCTAAAGGGAGCTACACCACTTCTTGGTTTGTTTCTCAACTTTATATCTTAAATTCCATTTTATTTTATTTGTTTTTTTATTTTACAGAGAATTTTTTATTTTATTTTATTTTACTACAATCTTTTGTCACATTGAGCATTGCTTACATCTTGCATGAAGAATCAAAATATTAAATAATATATTCTTTCAACTTCAATATATTTTTTCACACCTTCTTTACTTTGTAGATAGATCTAAGAATATTATTCCAACCATAGAACTGTATATACATTTTTTTGTGTTTTTTTTTCATTGACATGACAAGGTTTTGGAAGAATAATTCTAGTCACACCATTGATGACATGGTTGTAGAAAAATACTTCTATAGTCACTCAAACATGTTAACACATTATTTTGCCTGCAAAATAACACATTATTTAATTATTTCAAAAACATTTTTTATTAATTATTTTAATTTCTACCTTTTTGATTTGTGTATGTCCAATTTGTTAGGTATTATTTCATCAGAGTTATGACCAAAACTTTTTCCAACGTTATGAATTATTTGTTGCTAAAAAACAATGAAATTGTTATGTTGTTTTGAAAATTAAAGGTGCGGTTGTGAAGCTCCAATGCAACAATGTCAAACACAAGTTGATCTTTAAAGCCAAGACTGATAAGAAAGGTTACTTTTATATTGGAGGTCCAAAGAACATTACAGGTTATGCAACTCGTCATTGCAACGTTGTTTTGGATGGTGCACCAAATGGACTAAAACCCTCAAATCTTCATGGTGGTCTTACTGGAGCTCTTCTTAAGCCTGTGAAACGATCGATGACTAAGGGTGTTTCCTTAAAACTCTACACCGTTGGACCGTTTGCATTTGAGGCCAAATGTCATCATTAAGAAAAATAATAGTGTTTTAAATTGGTATAAGTTTCTTTTGGGTTTTTAGGCCTTAGTTTTAACTGTGTTAAAATATGGTGCTTGGACCTTGAATTATCAATAATAAAAAATTGTTGCATTTTAAAAGTAGAATTTATTTGTATGAAATTACTAATTTATTTGGTTATCGTAATACTAATTCATATAAATCAATCAAATACAAATATGGAAACATATTAAGGCAATATAATTTTGATGTTAATTACATCATAAAGGCAAACACAAAGGGTTATAAAAGGGAGCTAAAATCATCTCCACTTATTATTCTCTCCATTTATTGCATTACCAAAGTTTTGGTGCATAAAAGGGTATGTATATAGGGAACTTCTACGGTACACCTCACAAATTGAGGTGTACCAGTACTCTTCATAAATTTATAAATTAACGTTCATTTTATAAAATAAATAGTTATTTGTCAATATTTATATTTTAGAAAACACCAATTCATAAGAAAAAACCTCATTTCATTGTTTATAAATTGTTTATAAGAATCATATTAATTTTTTAACATTTTTTCAAAAAAATAATCAGTATTATTTGTTTATAAGTAATAAAAATTCAAAATAAGTAAATTTTATGTCGTCGATGTTTTTGATAAATAAGATTTAATTATTATAATTGTTAATAATAAAAAATAATTATTTTTCTTCAAAAAAACACATAATTTAGTTATTAATTTAATGATTTGGTGTACTGATACACTCAAAATTATGGATGTACGTGTACCATAGAATTTTCCATGTATATATAACTTTTTTTTTTAAGAAAAAATAATTTAAGGAAACACAGGTTATATATAAAAGGGTATGCATATAACCTTCTAAAAAATACAAAAAATAATTCAAGCGTAATGTTTTTGTTTACAAGAATTCAAATATAATGTTAAAAAGGGTATGTAGATAGCTACATTTTTGTTTAAAGGTATGTACATAACTACATATCACGTCCTTCACAAAAAAGTATTATAAAATTGATTCACCGTAATATCATATATCTTTAACATATCTCACGTATCACAGTTTTATGGACCTTCCTAGTACAAGCATGCATTAAACACACACATTCATTCGGTTTTAAAATTTCCAAAGTTTGGTAGTTTAAATTATTCAAATTTCAAATACAAAAATCTTATTTAAATTTTAAATATGAGGTGCTTAGCCTTGTAACCTACAAAATTCATATTTCAAATGATTATCAATGTTAATTTGACCAACTAAAAATGCACTGCCTTTTTTCTTTTCTTCTACAAAAGAGGCCCAAAAGAAGGGGAAAAAACCAAGCGGCTAAACGCATATTCCTAGGCATGCACGCTCCATAAATACATCAAACATGAGCCTTTGAAGTTCATTAGGAGGAGACTTAAATACTACCAGATTCCAAGAATTCAAAGATAAGCTAAAATTTGTTAGCCAATCAGCACATATGTTGCCTTCACGGCAAGTGTGAATAACTTGAGCTATTCTCGCCGAAGGATCTCTTGAATACGTTGAACCAAAGAATGAATGGTTCCATTGATCTTACAATTGTTAGTAACCATATCAATAAGCACATTTGAGTCACTCTCAACAATCAAGTGAGATATCATCATGTAGAGCATCACAAGCTCCAATTTTGCGGCTAAAACCCTTGATCCACCTGCCATCAGATTTTTGGAGGTGCCCGCCACAACCGGCAAGCTCACCATTACCTTTGCATGCTCCATCACAATTAAGTTTCACCCAACCATCCAACGGTCTTTTCCAGCCAATATACACAATTTCCTTATGATGAGGATTTTTCTGCAAATGATCTTGAGAAACTTCTTCAATGGTCCTAATGAAATTTTGGATGACATAAGTTGGATTATCTGGTCTTTGAAATACTTCTTCAAAAATAGCTTTGTTTCTCCAAGCCCACAGATGCCAGCATGTAGTCATGAAAGTTGTCTGCCACCTAAACTCAAAAACTCCAATCGATTTTTTACTAAGGTTTTTGAAAACTCAATCCCTGCAATCAACAAAGGAAAAGAAATTAGTTATCCAATCAGAAGGTACAAGTCTAATCCATACCTGAGATGCTGCCCTGCAATCATGAAGCACATGAATAACAGTTTCGTCAACATTCGCACAACAGGGACATGTAGTAGAAACACCCGTCCCCCACCTACTACGAAGTTAGTTTGTAAGAATACGACCATGAGCAACTAACCACATGAAAGTTTGAATACGATGAGGCCCCTTCAATCCCCAAAGCATTTTCCAATCTCCATCCACAGTAGATTGGTCCTGAACAAGCAAATTGTAAGCACTCTTAACTGTGAATTGTTGCGTACTAGTTCCTCTCCACCCAATGGTGTCAGGACCATCACCCAATGCACGACCTTTAATTACAACCTAATGCTAATTAAATTTATTAAAAAAAAAGTAAATTATTTTTAAAACTGAACAATAATTGTTTTTATAACATTTCTTATAACATTTCCTAAAAAAAATTAAAACCGGACAATAATTGTTTTTATAACATTTTTTTTTGAAATAATAATTGTTTTTATAACATGATGATCAAGTCTAGGAACAATATACTTCAAAAACAAAAGTCTAGGAACAATAGGTACACAATATAATAGTTAATATGGAATTTTCAATTATATCAATTAGTATCAACAAAAAAACAAAGGATAAAATTCATATAAAGTTATATAGATGCAGTTTTTATGGTTACTCACACAAAGAGACATTTTTTTAGTCCCTATAAAATGTACAATTTTTTTTTAGTCTCATATATAGAATTCATATTTCTGCATAAATGGTTATAATATTATAAGTATCTCTCCCAAAAATATTTTTTTTAAGAAAACATGAATGAAATATGATTTTTTCTATTTTTGGTGGTTAAAAAATCTTATTTAATTCATATTTTGTTAAAAAATTCTAATTTTTATAGGAGGGATTTTTTATAATATTCTATCCATTTATGCACAATTTTACTAAAACATACGAAGACTACACAAGAGTTGACTAAAATATAGAGACCAAATGTGGTGAATGAAAATTTTATAGGGATTAAAAGTCGAATAAATTTTTTAGAGGGATAAAAACAAAAAAGTTGGTATACTTAAATTGTTTAATAATCGACTTAAAAAATACTTAATTGCATGTTTGGTCTCTTACATTCATTTTATATTTTAATTCGGTAAAAGTAGGTCTCTGTTTATGGGAAAGAATTACAACATGGAAGCTGCGGTTTTTCTCTTATTGCAGCGCCTCCATGTCTCACGACGTGAGAGCTTCACATCCATCCTTAGAGTTTATGGAAAAGAAGGAACATAAAATTGTGACAGCAAGCGGATGAGACAATAACCTAGGTGCTTGAGAGCGCGATGCATTGACGGGAAGATTAGAAAATGGTACAAGGGATGCAAACGAGGAACAAAAATACAGATCCACATTAATAGCCCGGACCGAGTAATGATAGCCAACGGTGGAAAAAACCAACCACGGTGGACTCAGGGTCGGCCCTAAGATTTTTGATCTCCTAGACAAAACAATAAATTGTGTCCTTTAGTTATTTTAATATATTTCTTACATTTTTTGTTGTAAAATATTCATTTATAATCAAAGTTATCTAAAAATATATTTTTCAATAGAATGAATCAAAACGAATTAAAAAAAAAAATATTTATATAGTACTAACTATTACGTAAAAATAATAATTTTGGTGCTCCTAAAAAAAGGGTGCCCTGGGCCGCCCGCCCTCAGGGCCACCCCTGGGTAGACTTAAATGTAATGTAGAAACCTCTTTCTCATTTTTCTATAACTAGACTTTCGACCCGTGCAACATACGAGTCTGATGTACTATTCAAGTAAATTATTATTATTTATAAATCGAAGTATATTAAATCAACTTTCTATTTCATAAGATGTAATCTAATAATTAAAAGGTTGGGACGTTAAATGCGCTTAAGAAGAGGATTCAATGTTAGATCCATGTAATCTACATTGCTTAATCTGAATTACCATAACTCAAGTATGTGTTTTCTTCCCACCAACTATTGTAGATAATAGAGTAAAAGTGGATGTCATTGTAAGCGGTTGAGTTGCGTCGTTTTTTCTTCACTTAAATATAAAATGCATTTCAAAAATATCTGAAATGTGCTTTTCTCTTAAGATTTAAATCACAGAGTTTAACAAATTTACAAAGCATTGTGTTTCCAGTTTCAAGAATCACTAAAGCAGCAAAATTTGAAATATTATATCTAATAAAATAAGAGATTTAGCAAATTGAACCTTTCATTATGATAACAAAGCTATTCCAACATTAATAAATAGTGCAACATACTCTATATAAATAAAGCTAAATAGCACCAACACAACTTTATTTGAAATACCTTTGGACAACGTAGCAGATCTACACAAAAGCAGGAAAAAGGGAATCTTAGAGGAGATCTCACCTATGAAAATACAAATGAACCATATGATTTACCAAAGGGTGAAATTACCTAAAGGAACAAAAAAAAAAAACACCTAAATCATGTAAGAAAATTTGAGAAAGAATTGATTGAAAGCAAAATAGATATATATGCAGAGCAATATAAACCATTGTTCAATGGTGTAAAAGAATTAAAATTGATCTTCTTCCAAAGTGTAACCAACCCATCAATTTTTAAAATTAAATCAGAACAAAATTGATTTTTTTTGCTCTATATACCAGAACAAAATTAGAAAGCAGGAAGAACGTTGTTACCTTGGCGGCCATCAATTCAAGCAATCAACACAAAGATTAAACTTCTCTAGCATAATGGCAAGCTAAAACATAAAAGAACCTGTCGAAGAATTGGCACAAAAGTGTGAATAAATCAAACTGAGAGTAGTTTTCATGTCTTGTTGCTTGATTATTATTGCATTCAAATATCTCAGCTTTTATGTCGTAGGGACCAGGGGCGGTTTTACCACCGACGAGTCTTGGCAGACGTCTGGGCTCAACCCATACTTTTTTTGCATCACTACAAGAAATTTGACTTTTAGTGACAGCCAAATTCAATCATTATAGGGCAATTTCCGTAGCTAACTCCGTCTGTCATTGTCAAATGACTGTCAGAGCATGTTTTCCATATTTACCTACGGACAAAATCGTAGGTAGTTCTAAGGAAACCATTTTAAAAACATTATGGACCTTTACCTACGGTTACGGCTGTCACTAAAACTTATTATTGTTTTATTTTTATTTTTTTTATATTTTCTATTCTAGTATAAATTTAAAAAATAATAATTCATAAAATTACCACTTAGTTCAATCAATATAATAAAATATTATAATCAATATCATTGGAATTTGAAATTAATTACTATGATAAATTTTTAGAATAAATTTCTGAAGTGACTTACACTACTAAAAAAACAAAAGTTAATGAGGGATATTTAGTGAGGGAAAACGTGAAATCCCTCTCTAATTCCGTCACTAAATTTTGCGACCAAGGAATTTGTGAGGAATTTCATTTTTTCTGTCACTAATTTCCCTCGCTAATTTTGTTTTTTCTAGTAGTGTTAACTAGAATAATTCTCTCTAATTATGAACTATTATACCATTCACTTAAAGCAATACTCAATACTCACAGAAATACTCAATATACACTCACAGAAATCAAAATCTATATATACTCACATAAATCAAAATCTATATATACTCAATACTCAACATGATCAACGATGTGTGGTTTAAAGACTTGATGATATGTTACACCGAGCAGGAGATATTCAAGTCACTTGATAATATTATTCGAACATTCACCGCAAAGAGGTCTCGGAAAGCGCATTTACCTCCTAATTTTATTTAGCACACTATTGACAGGATATGTTTCATCTCTCTTATTTTATATTGTACTTTTATTAGCAAAATGACGAGTCTCTTTTATTTCGATTTATAACTATTTATATAGGCAAAATTACACTTTTAGTCTCTTAACTTAATTTTAGGTAACAGTTTGGTCCTATATCTTTTTTTTCATTTCAATTTGGTCCTTTTTGTCCATTTTCATATACACTTTCAAGCTTCAAATCTAATATTCTTATGCAAACATAGACGGGGATCATAGATTTGAAGACTGAAAGACCATAAGAAAATAAAATCATGAATTTTAAGCTTAAAAATTCATATGAAAATGGACAAAAAGGACCAAATTGAAATGAAAAAAAGATAAAGGAGCAAATTGTTACCTGAAATTAAGTTAAGGGACTAAAAGTGAAATTTTGTCATTTATATATTATGTTACATGTGATTTTGCAGTCAAAATTTTACTCAGGCTCTACAAAATTTCTGGCTCCGCCACCGATAGAGACTAGAGTATAAATAGAGTCATGTTAGATTGAAATGTTGTTTAGAGAGAAAGATATTACCTACTCCAGTCTAAGTATAAGAAGAATATTGTAATATCAATTTTTGGGAGTTTGGTGAGATGCAAGTTTTTTTAGTGAGTGAGAAATATTGGGAGAAATGGAAGTTTTCTATACATCTTTAAAAGAGTATTGTTTTTATATAATGATAAATTGATGTTTATAATCAATATATTTCTAATTTTAAGAATATTATACCAGCATACATTAAATTAGAAGAATTCGTATAAACCGTGTAAAATTCTCCAAAACTACCCTTTTATACAATTTTTTAGTTTCTCTAAATTAAGAATATTTTTTATTCCGACGAAAACTAAACTCTCCAAAGCTCTCCCCTCTCCTTCAAAAACTCTTTATTATTTACATTTGTTACTTTCTTTATTCCAAATTAAAGTCCTCCCCTCTCTTTCCTTCGAAACTCGCAAAACTAAGTAAATGAAGTAGGGCACGGATCCTCTCCCGTGAAAAAGTCACTGGAGGCTGTCCTGTGAAGATCCACACCTTTCAATGTCATTTTTATTAATATAATTACTAGGTGCAAAAATAACTGTGTGGTGTTGATTTCACTGCAGATACTTTACACTGGAGAGGATCTCCTCCCAATGAAGTATAAACTTAGGAGACATATTATTCATTGGTTTTGCCAAAACTCAAAACAAGGGAACTGGAACTCGCAACACTCAATAAAGAAGTAGCAAATTTGGGACTTGAACTGCCAAAACTCAAAACAAAACAATATTGTTGCAAAAGATACTTCAATATGCCACAATTATTAATTCATAAACGTGAGAAAGACAAATTACTAATTCATTTAAAATACATGAAATTGACATGACAATATTATTGGATGACGGTGTAAATAGCCTTTACACTATCAATGCACCTCAATTAAGCACATAAAAATTACTCGACAAGGATAATAAAATCCTTCTTATTTTCCTTAACACCTACAATAATATTCCACAATAAATTTAGTGGAACCGTCTTGTTCTCAGTGCTTAAAGATAGCAAGCATTGACAACACAATCGAAGCTCCCATCATAGCCACTGAATTTGTAAGAGATCCAACAGCTCCGGTGTCAGGTGATGGTGCCGGAGCTAACGAGGGACTGAGGTCTTGAGCCGAGGCTACATTGGCGGCTAAGACGAAAACAAAAAGGAAGGAGAAAATCTTCATTGTGGTAGCTGATGATGCCATTGCGAAATTGTCAAATAGAGAAAGTGAAACTGAAAATAGTGAAAATTTGTGAATCTATGGAGAAGTTGTGCAAGTTGTGTATGTTGAATGCAAGATATTGAGAATTGAAAGGGTATGAGAAAATTTATAAGAGAAGAATCATTTGGAGAAGCACGTGGGCATACAGAAAACATGGACAGGTGGAGCTTGAGAAACAATCATGCCAACATTGTACAATTGTCTCATATATGCCGACGTTGTCGCATATATGCCGACGATGTATCATATATGCCAACATCTTCTTTCATCCAAAATGAGTATATTCTAAGTTTAATTTTTACGTAAAATCAAGTTTAATTTTTATATGATTTTTAGATATTTTCTAAATTTTTTTAGAGGCCAGTGTTAAGAAATTTAAGAATAGAAATTTTGCATTCACAAACATAATATTATGACTTCTAAATATTTGAATGCACGAATGTTAAGATATTTATTTTGAAATTGAGGATCTTAACATTTGTCCTTAATTCTACACCCTCCGTTAAGACCTTTGATACGACCTCGTTGGATGAAGGATTTATGAGCAACAAGTAGAGTGCACTTGATTACACTTAGTTATTTCCCTTCTTAGTTTTATGGTTCAGTTTATTTTCTTTTCAAAATTTACGATTAAGTTATTTCTCTTTCCTTAGATTATGCTGGTTGTTGATGGGGTAAATCCGCAAGTGCACGGTTTACCGAAGTAGTAATAAAAGAGTATCGTTCCGACAGGGAGTTATGAATTCAATTAACTTGTCAACAATGATTAGAAGAAAGTTCAAGTTGAAAAGTTGGATTTTGTTTAAAAGAAAATAACAATAATAATAAAAGCGTCTTGGGATTATTGGTTCGTCATGGTGACAAATCCTTCACAAACCAAACCCTAAAC
>Ga0228711_1007451_pt1 | contig 15850 bp, 10 predicted proteins | sample MedpolnodulmetaG_2_FD_177996 | JGI IMG/M metagenome (GOLD analysis project Ga0228711, IMG submission 177996) | Root nodule microbial communities from Medicago polymorpha collected in Santa Monica, California, United States - brown nodules | ecosystem: Host-associated > Plants > Roots > Nodule...
CTAAAAAAAAAAAAAAAGAAATCATTGTACTTCTTTTAAAAAAAATTAAATGTGGAATTTGTTTGCTTAATTGATAAGAAATTGTTGGACTTGAATCCTCTGCTGCCGTCTCTCCTGTCATCATCTCAGCCACTCATCCATGTTTTTCCCTCTTTTCAAAACTGTTGTTTTACATTTATTTATTTCTTATGAACTCTCAGCCATTGGATGAAGCACGTGACGGATGGCTGAATAATAAAAGCAGGACAGGATCCATTTCCGAAATTGTTTTACCTCTTTCAAAAAAAAAAATTGTTGTACCAAAAAATAATCATATGTCTTTTTTTAAATAAGGATCCTTTTTTTTGACAAAAAATAATGATCCAATTTGATCTTCATAGTTTTTTCCTGACTCAGTTTCATTCATTTGTGCAGATGATATAACTAACATGGCATGTGATGGTGGCTCTTCTTTGATTATTTATGAACAATGTCATGATCAGATGGGATCATGTTTTTTAGCTGATTATGTTGGTGTTGCAACACCTCGTTTAATTAAGCGTTAGTTTTCTTTCTTTTGGGCTAAGGCTCTCTTGTACTCCAAAAAAGAAAAAAACAATATCTTAATTTGAGATGACCACACTCTAAAGTCCCATCAAAAATGTGACAAATAATTATTCTAAAACATCATCCTTTTGGTTCATAGTTATTTATGCAAACGCATGGTAACGGAAGAAGTAAAAACATATTTAACCTTATTTATTTTATCCAGCAAGATAAGAGGGTTTGACTGATATTCATCAGCCATACTACATAGCAGTTCCTACCAATTTACCACATGATATCTTTCTTCTGTGATATTATTTTAACAATTTCGAGGAAGTCTACAACAAAAGATTGAACTAGCGGTCCATGGCTCGAATGCTAAAATAATATGGATTATTGTATTTTCCTATTGACTAGAGCAGGTTTCAGGAACAACACTCATATTAGAGACCAGAGAATAACATATAAGTCAGCATCTGAAAAGGGTAAACAAACATACTCGCAGTAAGGATGAGCATGATCTTCTCCATAAATTTCATAAGTACCGTTGTTTAAACAACAAATTAACATAGGGTTATGGTGTATAATTCAATGAACAAACATATGACTCAAAAAATCCACTAGTTTTAGATAAGCATTTTATAAATAGTTTTCAAACAGCTCCAGATATGAAGTGATCAAAACTTAAAGCTTAACTTGCCAATGTGAAGTAAATATAGGGATGTTTGGGTAAACAATTCAATTGACTGTTCAATAACTATGGTTTGATGATAAGAAATGAGACAAGGGATGAAGAAAAGAAGGAAGATCAGATATTTGCCTATTTCACATCATGTTCTACGAGTCACGTGTCACAACATTGAAGAAATCATGTGTTTTGTCACTACCTCACTCGCGTTCACGTGCTAAGAGTCACGCATCTCGAGAGTCGGTTATTGAAGCGAGGGAAAATAGAAATGTTTTCACTTATTTGAGTTATTGGACTTTATTAGCTGAATTAAATAAAATATTAGGTTTCTTCATTTCATATAAGATAGATGGGAATTATTTGATCATTTGACATTTAAACACTTTTGGAGAACTGCAGAATTTTTATTGATGTTTGGAGACAACACCTTCACGTAGGAAGTCAGGTAGTGCAGCTCCTACCCCCTATAGTCAATGGCGCCCCCTATATTTGTATTTGTTTTGACCTCTTTTTGATAAGTGAGAAGGAATAACAGAAGCTAGTTAAGATTTTTAGAGACAACATCTTCACGTAGGAAGTCAGGTAGTGCGGCTCCTGCCCCCTAGAGTCAATGGTGCCCTAGAAAATATTTTTTCTTCTGACCCTCTTTATTTGATCTTTTTATTCCACACACTAACTTATACTACTTTTACTCTGAAAACTTTTAAGGGTCAATTTACCACTAAAATAAAAAACACGCTCCTTAAAATACCTACTACACACTTACTCAAAGACTGCAACTATGTGTTTTTCTCAAAGAGAATTTTCACAATAAACATGATGTGGGTATAGCAAGAACACTTAAAACACAAGAAGTCACTTTCATGTACAAAGAATAGCCCTTTTGGAAGAAACTTAACAACAACAAAAAAAAATATGTCATACATAATTCACAATAAAAGCAAGATGCTTTACATGCCTTTTGCAACAAAACAAAACAAAAAATTAAAATTCAAGGGAGTTTGAAACACTACGACACTTGACATTTTATTGACTCCCCCATACTTGGGTAAAGCATTGTCCTCAATGATTTAAAATGAAAGAAAACTGCAAAAAAATAAAAGAAAAATGAAAAGGGAAAGCTCACAATTTATTCGGGACCTTGTGGAGGATCCTGGAGGTTGAAGTGCTGCATCATTCTCAAGAGAATGCGGTTTTTTTGTTCATGCATGTGATTGCCTCTTTGAACATCATTACGCAGCCCTGAGATTTCAACACTTTGCCTTTGTTGCTCGGTGCTTACTCTTTGAACTTCGGTTTACATCCATGCCCACCGATCATTGTCATATTGCCCACCGGATTCATGGTCATGGTGGACCGGATCATCATGCAAGTGTGCACCTTCCTCATCCTCATCATTACCATGGTCTTGGTGTACCTTGGCTTAAATTTTTTTTTCCTTTCTTTTCTCATTTTTGGACAATCACCTACAAAATAAAATAAAACAACGCAAAACAAACAAAATAAAAGCAATTAAACTTGTGGGTTGCCTCCCACGCAGCGCTCTTTTAACGTCATTAGCTTGACGATATTGAGAATAGCTTACTTGCTCAAGACTTCCAACAACACTACCTAGTTGGCATTCAACACCAGTATAACCAAACATTCCATAAACTTTACAAGGTGGTAAAACAGGGGCAGGTGTGACGGCACTAACAGTTAACTTATCAAAATTTTTAAAAAGTGTGTCCACCTTAGCATCTAGGTGATCAAGGGCAGCAGTCCATCGATAATAGTTTTGAGCCATAAAATAGAGAAAATAAATAAATAAAAAAAAGAGAAAAAAAAAGTTTCAGTTTAACCAATATTAAAAAGTTAATCAAATCACTTAACTCCCCGGCAGCGACGCCAAAAACTTGATGTAGTTAATCCGCAAGTGCACGGTTTACCGATGTAGTAATAAAGAGTATCGTTCCGACAGGGAGTTATGAATTTGATTCGCTCTTAAACAATGATTAGATTGAAAGTTTAAAAGTTAAAAAGTTGTATTTTTGTTTTGAAAGAAAATAACAATAATAAAAACGCATTGGAATTATTGGTTCATCTTGGTGACAAATCCTTCACAAACCAAACCCTAAACCTAAATCTTACGTTGGATCTATTTACTAAAGACAAGTTTTTCTTTGACTTTTCACATCTCCTCTCGGTCTCAGTGAATGTATTTCGTTAGCAACCACGCCTATTCTCATGGTTGATTGCTATTGAAACCCTTTAAGTACGAAACTTTATTCTCTCAAGGTTTGCTAGACTATTCTCATGTTTTGCAATCCTTGTCTAATTTCACTTGTTCCAATATCAAAACTTCATTTTCGATCCTTCGCTTGATATTTGTGATGATGAAATACCAACTATTAAACTTCATATTTCGGTCCTTCGATTAATACTTATTATTCCATTAGAAAAATGGTAAATTAGATTAGAAAATAGATTTACATAAGATTAGGATTCGAGGTTTGATTTGATAGGGATTGGGTCATTAGACTCATCCAACAATTCCAAGACAAAGAAATCTACTCACTCATGTTCATCGTAGACATAAAGAAGAAGAAGAACATAAAAGTAAATAACAAGAAAATAAAGATGGACTTTTATTCAAAGAAACAATTGTCACTTATTATTTCCAAGAACAAAAGATGATAATATATGTTTGCTAGCTGCTCTATTTATAGCCTAAAACTAACTTAAGCCCCAAAAAATACATCAATAGAATGTTCCACAAGAAACCATGGGCTTTAGGTCAAAAATAAACTAAAAAGGCAGCTTGATCAAGAAGCAAAATCAGCAAAAATAAAGCTGTCAGTCGCACACGGCCGTGTGCTCCTCTCTGGTTGTTGGCCTTCTTTGAAACATTGCAGGCACGGGCTGTGTCTGATATTTTTGCACAAGATCTTCATATTTTTGGCCTCAATCAGCTCCAAATCTCCTTTCTTTTGCTTCATGACTCAATCTTTCATATATTTGTTCCTGAAATTAAATAACAAGCAATTGTAGTAAAATAGTTCTAGAAAGTAAATAAAAACACATAAAATCTAAATAAAATAAACTCAAATAATCACTTAAAAACACTAATTATTGACTCATCATATATTCTTCTGACTATAGGTTAAATATATAATTTTCTCCGTAATTATTTGATCATGTAACCGTAAATTATCCTATGAATATTTAGTCAATTATTTTGTTATTTTATTAGGTAATTAATCTTGTTATTAATTTTTTTTATTTGCTCAGTGATTGCTAACCCTAAGTTTTTTCATAAAACGTTTTAGGTCACAATAATTAGTAACCTTGACTTTGTTGGCTTTATCTATTTTAACCGTTCAATTATTGATTAGATTTTTACATAAAACTAAAAATAATTGTTAATTTAAACCCCCAATAGTTATATCTCACCTGAGTCATTAGGGAGTATAACAGACGAAAGATGATGCATGAATGAAGGACCGTTGGATAAGAAGAGGGGTTTACCGATGGTGCGGAGGGAGAATCTCATTTTGCCAAGGGTGATTGGCTTCATGTCAATGATATATTACTTAGTTACTCCAAACAATTTTGTTGGTTCAAAGAGGAATGATATTAATAAAATATTGATAATTTATTTAGTTTTGTGTCAATTATAGATAAATTTGACTTCTTAAAACTGCATAGATCTCAACTTTTCTAAATAATTATTGTTAGATTTTATTTTCTTCGCTTTTGTTTCATTAAATATAAGTAAAAATTATTGTAAATTTATTTTAATTATTGATTAAGTTTAATATATTAGTTTTAAAAATATATTTTAGGCTAAAATATGGTTTTGGTCCCTGCAAATATGCCTCGTTTTGATTTTAGTCCCTGTAATTTTATTTTTTTGTTTTTGGTCCCTGCAAAATATTTTGTTTTTGAAAATAGTCCCTCCAGGGACTATTTTCAAAAGTAAAATATTTTGCAGGGACCTTTTTAAAAATCAAAAGATTTTACAGGGACTATTTTTCTAATAAATGGGTTCAGTCATCATGTGCCACGTGTGCAAATCATCACTAAAGTGGGGTCAGGGACCAAAAACAAAACGAGACATATTTGCAAGGACCAAAAACAACAAAAAATATTTACAGGGACTAAAACCAAAACGAGGCATATTTGCAGGGATCAAAACCATATTTTAGCCTATATTTTATTTCTTCTTTATATTTGGTCCCCTCGTAAAAATTGTGTTAGTTTTGTCGCTGCTCATTACACGACCAACCTGAAAGGCTACATTTTGGCGGTCAAAGACGTGGATTTTGGAGGAGAGGTGGCACAAAGGTAAGAAAGATGAGTTGTAAAACGATTACATATAGATTGAGTGATGTTTTTAGGAAAATGTTAACTTGTGCCCTAAGGGTTAGGGCACAGGATAAAGATCTTAAAATGGAATTAAAAAATAAATATTGCATTGAAAATATAAGTTCTTAAGTTTTTAAGGTTATGAATGCACAATTTTCAAAATTAAATTTCTATATTTAGTCTCTTATCTTATGGCCTAAGGACACAAGTTAGCAAGACGCATGTTTTTATACATATTATTATGTTTTATAGATGCTTAAAAATTATATTATTAGTTTTTACAAATGCTTAAAAATTATAAAATAAATAAATATTTTAAATTATAAAGACACATGGATAGTAATTAGGGTTAATAGTTTTTACCCCTTTGTAATATAGGTCATTCCTGGATTTACTCCCTGTAAAAAAAAATTGGTTTTTGTCCTTGTAAAAGAACATCCAGAATACCCTCCTAATAGGCTATTTTCAGAAGTTTTTTTCATGAAATTTTGGTTTCTAAATAGCCTATTAGAGGGAATTTTGAAACAAAAAAATTACAAGGACGAAAACAAAACAAATCTTTTTACATAGAGCAAACCCAGAAATAACCTATATTAGAGGGGGTAACACTATTAACCCTAGTAATTATAAGGTTATTGAAGTGTCAACTAGTTTTAGGAATCTCCAATATTTCGAAAGACAAAAATATGATCAATTTAAGACTTACGTTTTGATTTATTCTTTTTTAAAGGACGGTTTGAAATTTTTATTATTTAATTTTTTTTCTCAACTAGTTACAATTTCAAAGTCTAAAAAATAGACAAAACAAATAATAAAAAAAAAAATAAGAGCTCACGAATGCCTACAAGAGGGGACCAAATCAAAAATTTATCGACCAGGTCACCTTAACTAAGCTATGAACAGCAATATTTACTTGAAGAGATACAAACTTAACCACAAAGGTGATATTGGAAGCTAACAAACTAATAATGGAAGAAACAATGTTTTCAAATAAATCGAATACTTGCTTCAAATCCCAAATCCTCATGCATTCGCATCACCGAAGCCTCCCAACCAGAAAATGCAACAATATAAATTACGGATTATAAATTTTAGGGGTGTGTTTGGATTGAGGGTTTGGGAGAAGAAGGGAGGGGAGGTTTTACTTTTCGTTTATAAATTACGGATTATATGACATGTTTTTTCTAAAATAAATTAAGTGTGATTGAAGTATTATATGATTATTTATCATGTTAATGTTAATATGTTACCTTTTCATAAAGAAAAATGTTAACTTGTGCCCTTAAGGCACAAGTTTAGAAGCCAAATTTAGAAACTTATTTTTGAAAATTGTGCATTTAATGATAAGGAAAGTTAAAAACTTTTTTTTTTTTCAATACAACACACATGTTTTAATTCTTTTTTGAGATCCTTAACTTATGTCCTTAGGGCACAAGTTAACACGACCCTTCAATAAAACATTTCATAGGGTCCGTAATTTAAAAATGAAAAGTAAACTCTTCTCTCTTTTCCCTCTTAAACCCTCCATCCAAACACACCCTATAATCCAACACCCAAATATGGTATAGTGTTAGTTGCTAGATTGAACCTTGCATCAACATTGAATTTAACCACTCCTTGAGACATACTCCGTTAATGTAATTACTTGCTATGTCGATCAGCCGAGATGGATGTGAATGATCTGAAACTATGTTCTCTATAATGACTCAATATGAAACTAAGGTTGTGTTTGGATCCGCAGAAGCAAGAAGGAAAGATAGCAAAGAGGAAAGAAAGATTATTGATAAACGGGCTTCTGTTGTTTGGTTGCACTGTCAGAGTGGAAAGAAAGTTTATTATTAATGGGGCCCACGTTCTAAAACTTTCCGCGCATAGGAGCGAAGAAAGCTGGGCATGTAGTTTGGAAATTGTAAAATTACAAAAATGGCCCTGATTTAAATCAAAATATTACGATGGCATGTGCTCTATATCGTTGGATTAATTATTTAATTAATCAATTATGGATTGACAATAATCAATTATTATAAGTTAATCTTATAATATAAATTATGGTCTATTGTGTTAAACACTAATTATATGATGAATTTGAGTGATTGAGCTATTGTTACTAGATGGACCGTGATGAGTTGGACCATTTAGATAAGCCCAATGAGAGATCTCTGTCCTTAGCCGTTTAGCTAGTTAAACGTCATCGCATCAGACGGTTAATTATTCTGAATAACATTGTGAAAATCTAAAGATAGACGGAATGAGAGTAGTCATCCCTCTCATACTTGTCGACAGTTATCCTTCATCAACCTAATATAAAGGTACACAATTATTCTTCCTTTTTTATTATTAATAATAATATATTATAACTTGTGTCTATTGATCTATAGCTAAACACTAAAACTTTTATCATATCTCCCTTCAATTAATTTGCTTGTCACTAGTGTGATCTTTGTTACATGCATGCCTATTCAAATTTTTAAATATACTACGGTGTACTAGCGTAAACTATTATTTGTTTTTTATTTATATAAGTTGCTTTATAGAATATAACATCATTATTCAATGTAAGGATGTTTATGTGTCATTTACTAAATATAGATATATCTTTCTTATCACTTTCTTTCCACTTTCTTTTATACCAAACAACTAAATAATTATCTCATTTTCCACTCACTATCTACTTACTTTCAATCCTTCAACAATCTTTCCTCATACTTTCTTTCCTTCTACTTTCTTTCATCATCCAAACAAAGCCTAAGGAACGTAGGAATCAATTGAGTGGACATTATGTTGCCAGATATGCAAGGACGGCATGACTCTCTTATTAAAGATAGGTCTCTAATAAAAAAAAATACAATTTTTTAAAAGAGCAAATAAAAAAAAAAGAATGTTTTTTTATTTTATTTTTTGAGAGAATAATTATAATGGTTTTTTTAAAAAATAATTATAATTTTTGTTGTTAGAGCTTTGTTATTTTATACGATAAGTATGTGCCAAAAATTACAAGTGTTCTAAAAAAACAAAAAAAAAATATTTCTATTTGTAAATATATAGTCAAATAGGTTGAGGAGTTGAATAAATAATAATAAAGCAAATTAGCCCTTCAACCCACTTGGGTTGACTTAGTGGTATTGGCTTGAGATCTGGGAGTATGCTCCTCCTCAAGGTCTCAGGTTCGATTCTCTCTAGTGCCAATTTGGGTGGGCTAACTTAGCTTCTTCAAAAAAAACAAATTAGCCCTTCCGAGAGTTAAACCAAAGCCACCAAGTACAACACTACTGAGATTTACCACTAGGCCATGCCTTCAGTATTGCAAACAATATAATGATATTTGTATCTATTAACATTTGAATTCTGCTCTCTACCTAACAAAAATTGCTCGCTCCCAACATAATTGACTATTTTATCCCTGTGTGAGTTATGTCACGCTGCGTGAGTTAACTCACGTTGAATACTGTTTTCTAACAAAACCCAGCAGACAACCACACAACTCCATTTTTCTTTCCCTCCACCTCCAAAAACCCAAAAAGTGCGAATTTTTAGGTCAAAATCTTCATTCCAAACCATTGCAAATCGTCAGGAAGCAAGTTTCTACGGTCATCAAGCATCAAAGAACAGGTAATGTACCCCTAAAACTCATCTGTTTTTCCTGATTTTATGCAAGGTTTGGCATTTTTTTGAACTAGGTGATAGGGCTCAGCGTGAGTTAACTCACGCTAGTTGTATGGGCTGCGTGAGTTAACTCACGGAGGAAGTTAACACTAGTGTCACTTAAGTTTTTTTGCGCCATTTTTTTTCTTGCTTTGCTTGTTGCACAAGTTATTAATTTTTTTTTCCTTGGTATTTTTTTTATTCAATATGCATAGAGTGATATGGTTGAAATAGTGGCAGATGATGGCGTTGAACCGAAACCGGCCAAAATTGAAGCTTCCAGCGTTGCATCCGACGATGTCAAACCAACTAAAGATGTGAAGTTTAAAGTGAAAATTCATTTTCAAGCTCACATTGTTCACAACCAAACAAAACCAAAACCGGTACCTACCGGTAACTTTAACTTTGAAGAAAAACCTAAACCGGTACCTACCGGTGTTCGTGTTATTGAAGTAAACACCGGGTCATTTTTTGCAACAAATGAAAGATGGAGAGATCGAGAAGAATTACTTGGTTGGGTTTGTCGACAAGCGGTAAGGGCCGAATTTACTATTTCTATAGATAAATCTAGTTTAATAAGGCCATACTTGACGATGCAATGTGAAAGGAGTGGTGAATATAAGCCACCTAAGACGAGGAAGAAACCGAAGCTTGAAGGCACATGCTCATGGAAATGTGAATGTCCGTTTATGTTGAAATGCTGCTTTGAGAAGAATACACAAGAATGGTAGATTGCAATGCTTTGTGGAATTCACAACCATGAGTTGGCGCCAAAGTTAACCGGCCACCTTCTTGCGAGTCGACTAAAAGAGGGGGAGAAGCAAAGAGTTATCGACATGACAAAGAGTTTGGCGTCGCCTAAGAATATTCTCACGGATTTGAAGGAAAAAAAACAAAGAAAGTGTGACAATCATCGAGCAAGTGTACAATGCGCGAACTAGATGGCGCTAGGGGCAAAGAGAGGACAAGACGGAGATGCAATACTTGATTTCAAAGTTGGAGAAGCATAAATGTGTCTATTTCACAAGAGGAAATAGTGAAGAAACCACTCTTGAAGGCTTATTTTTTGCTCATCCGGAGTTAATTAATATGCTTAACACTTTTTCCACTGTTTTGATCACGGACTCTACTTACAAAACCAACACCTACCAAATGCCGTTATTTTAGATTGTCGGTGTTACCTCTACCAAATTGACGTATTCGGTTGGGTTTGACTTTCTTTCCTTTGAACAAGAGAATAACTTTACTTGGGTACTTGAGATGTTGGTTGGTCTTTTGACCTCAAAACTCAACATGTCTAAGGTGGTTGTCACCGATAGAGACACCGCTTTGATGAATGTCATTGCCAAAGTTCTCCCTGAAACAGACCATGTACTTTGCTATTTTCATATCGAGAAGAATGTCAAAGCTAAGTGCATCACGGATTGTAGGGTCAAAGTGAAGTCTTCGGATGCAAAAGTTGTTGACAAACATGTGAAGGAAGCGAATTTGTGTAATTTGGACCGTTTGGATTGTTTATGTGTGATTATGTAATTGTGAGAAAAACGATGATTTTGTGTAATTTGGATTGTTTATGTGCGATTATGTGATTTTGTTGTTAAACTGGCGTAATTCGATTCAGTTATGAATGTGTCGTGATTACGGGTCATTTATGACATTTCAAAATTCTGTTCAGTTATTGCATTGTATTAAATGCAGTAACTGTTGTCTGCTATGAACGTGAGTTAACTCACGCAGCGTGTGTTAACTCACGTTGGCATTTACACTAACGTGAGTTAACATGCATAGGATATTTTTGTCTTTTCAGTTGTGAATGAGAAAAAACTGTTGGGTAAAGAGCAGAATTCTTAATATTTTCAGTGCATTATCTTAAAAAAAAAATAAAAATAAATTGGACCTCAAAATTTTAGAAGCCCAACTCAATAAAGATGTTTGCACTTCCCATGAACGGCCCTGCACATATATACACATGTTAGTTTGGTTCGTACCAAGACCGTTGAAGAAATAATAGCATGCATGATTGATTTTGATAAAAAATAAATAAATAAATCATGGCATCTAGTAATAGTACTATTATTATGACTGGTATAAGTGATAGCAAAAATAGGAAGAAACTGGGATAAAATCTGTGTATTTTTTACAAGGATGAATTTGAACAATTAATCCTTTAATTTATGTATTTAATTCAAGATTTTAGTTTTAAATTTCTGTCTTTAGTCACTTCTAGTACGAATTTTATGTTGTTGCGGTACTACTACTTAAATTAATGAATGTTATGGAGTTCTTCTACTTTCATTGCATCAAGATTGTGCAACTCAGATGTGTATTTTAACAATTATGTGCATTTGAATTGGTCTATGTGGATTAAACATTGATACAATAAAACTTAGATAGTGGAACAAATGGAGAATATCTTAACTCATGAACCGCGAGACGTTGAGTTTCAAGATATGATCATGCACACAAAATCAACTTGTTTTGGAAGAATCCAACATTGCTTGCTATACGAAACAATGTAACAATGTCAACTGGCTGGGTGCAAAGCAAAAATAAACTACGTTTGTTTAACCAAAGTACGACAATAAATTCAACAAAATATTTAAAAAAATGATCGGCTTCTCCCATTTCCCTTACCAAGACTTCATATAATAAGATTAATAAAAATGTTGACCCATTCTTTCCCCAACTAATTAACGTTGAACAAATAGATAGAAGTATTCACTTTTTTGAACTTTCAACATTCCTACTCAGTTGCCATCCCCATTTCCATGTCAAAGAAAGAGTCCGTGATGATCAAATTCAAACATATTGTATGTCTCTATCAACATAATTATTATTTTTGGTTAAAATATTATTTTTTTTCCTATCTTATCTTATTTAGTTGATTAATTTTATGAGTAGACATATAATTTTTATTCCCCTAGAATAAATAGTTTGAAAGAACGGAATTTAATTTTAGATGAAACAAACTTTTGTGAGAATGAAACTTTGAACCACTAGACTCATTCACCTAGAAATCGAAGGTTAACACAAATTTAAAAATAAAAAAAAATATCTTTTTAAAAAAATATACAACTTTAGTATTATCTTGATATTTACAACAAGGACACACAACATGCATATTAATAGGAGACTATTTTGAAGGAAAAAAGACAAATTAAATTGAAGTATCTTTTATAAAATACGAGAGACTATATTGAAGGGGAAAAGACAACGTAGGTATTACTTTTAGAAAACATAAAACAAACAAGTAAAAAATTCATTTTTAATTTCAAGTTGAGCTTCAATTCTGAATTTTAGTTATGAGTTGAATTTCAGTTTTTCTTTTTCAAGTTTAAATACTTTTCTTTACTTCTTCTTAGATTAAATCATCCAATGTAAAAAATATTAAAACTTAAAATAATTAAAAATGACAAAAATATAATTAAGTTTGAGTCTACAATGAATTGATTTAAGCGGTAAGAGATTTTGAGTAAGGTTTTACAACTCGAGAGTTTAGCTAAACTTATTTTGCCTAGGTAAACTCGACTCGAGAACTCGTACGAGTTTACCTAAAATTAAAATTATATAAAATTTGTTTTTTTTTTGAGAAAAATTATATAAAATTTGTTATATGCATGACATATATAAACTAATATAATATTGTAAAGAGGTCAATAGTGCAAAACATGACTTAATTACAAATGCAAATTAAACCAAACTACCATAATAAAACGTTAGGCTCAACTTAGCATCAAAGTACAAAAATTAACGCACAAAATCATAATTTTCATAAGTATCTAAGTTTAAGTCATCCATAAAATCATCCAAAAAAGCAAGTTTCACAAGTTCTTAAAGTTGTTAATAAAACTATCTAAAAGATAAACTAGTTAATTTCTTCAAAAGGTCAACAAACACCATCACCGCAACCCTAACCAGCGTCGCAATCATCAACGTCGAAATCTGAATTTCCACCATCGTAATTGCAACCCTAACTGGTATGTGCTCCCCTGTTCATGGTTTGAGAACTTAAAGAAGAAAGAAAATGAAATATTTCATCTCAGGAACAACGTGTTACCGTAAAGGTAACTATTTAGTAAACATTTTAGTCTTTGGGCTTGTAGAAAAGGAATTGGGTTTTGAAAAAAATGGACCCAAAAAAAGGGGCTTTTTTTTTGTTAGATGTAAACTCGGTCGAGTTTACACGACTTTACCGAGTATTGACTCGGTCAAACTTATCAAATCTTCCGATTTTACCAGAAATCGAGTTTACCTCTGAGTTAACACGATTTTGGTATCTAAAAACGTAAACTCGGTAAACTCGGACACTTAACACTCGATTTGCGGAACATGTTTGACCCCTTAAATAAGTAATTAAGGGGGTCGATTCTTGACTTTTGTGTATGAAGAAAATTTTGTTAGAATGAGAGAACCCATCTTTATACTCTTATAACATGGCAATGAAAAAGAATTTGTTTGAAGGATTAAATAAAAACATAGTTTGAACTGTACCAAAAAAAAACATAGTTTGAACGGTGGGATCTACCATGGGAAGAATGAATCCTTTCCCACCATGAAAAATATGACTTTTCAGTGATACATGACAGTCAAACAAATTGTTTTTGATTTGTTGATTTGGACAAACATAATTGAATGCAATATTAAACTAAAATCTGAATTACACCTCCCTTGTAAAAAAATCCTACTATGTACATCTCCTTATCAAAAATGAATTTCATTGATCTCTTTGCATTAATCTCAATAATTTTGATAATTTTCCATATAATTTCTATCCGTTTTCACTAATCTATGCATTTTACATAAATTAGTGGAAAACAACAATGTATCTATGCATTTTACATGGAATCCATGGTTACATTTTGGTGGAACTCTAACTTTCTCCCCATTCCATAAACAGGGATCTTAGGTAATGCCCTCTTCGGAATTAGTTTGAATGATAAGAGTAATTTATGACTCCCATTAGTGTCACTGTGTGATGAATTATATACGAAGAGTAATTTAAAATAAGGTTGATTTTCTCATTTTTCTCTTAATTTGTTTTTCTTTCTTTTATTGAATAAGAAAACAAGTTTTTTTTTTCTTTTCGTTTGATTGTTTTTAAAATTTTCCACATCATTTTTGTTTTGGTCAGGTAGTCGAATTCACCTTATAAGGTGAATAAGTGGTGGGGTGTCCGGGGTTCGAACCCTGACCCCTGCATATAATAATGCATTGTCCTACCAACTGAGCTATGCTCACAGGACTCCACATCATTTTTTTTAATTGTATCTTCATGCAGCGATTTTTTTTTTATCAGCCATGCTATTTAGTGCGGAGGAAAAGCAACGAAATTTGACGACAAGAGAGAAATTGTTGTTACAGTTTTTTTATTTTAAAAAAAATCATCAAAACTATTAAATAAACAATTTCAAGTTCTTTAAAATAATTTTTTTTAGGTAAGTTTCTTTAAAATCATCGACACTATATATTATATTCAAATGCAAAATCAAAATCTAAATAGGGTTTTTGGCTTTCAACCATCAGAAAAAATAACAAATTTATTTTTGAAGCAAATGAACGACGGACATCTCCTTTTGTCGGAAACAACGACAATTCCTTTACTTCACGACTACCCACACACAAGTGAGCCAGATAATTTGAAAATAATAACGAAAATTGTTGCAGAAAGCACCGAACACACCAAAAATGAAATCGTGAGCAAATAGCTTTAGGGGGTTTACTGAGTACACAACCATTGTCTAATTAAGAATCAAAGACTTCAAAAAAAATCTCACATCCCAAACCTAAATGGTTGATGTGCTCCTCATTACCACGGCCAGAAACATAAACATTCTCATTATATTGATTGTTGAATTATTCCACGTGTCACCAGATTTTTCTTAGTTTGTAACCTATTTTGTAACGACCACCAAGAAAAAATCAAGATTTTTAACTGAATTGTTTTATTCCAAATTACATTATCAAATTTGGTTCCACCACCGTGAGCAATTGATACACCTCCTTGGTCGTATAGCCTTTGTTAGATGTTAATTGTCATTTCCACATATCATCTGAACCATCCCGCAAAAAATTGTTAGATAATAGATCACTAAACTTCATCAACATCTCCTTCTCCCATGCAAATAATCGGTGTTGTTATTTCCAAGCAACACACCCAAAGTCCAACCTAAAACATACATCTCAGCCACTATTACTAATCGATTCTCAGCTATATCATACAATCTTTTAAACATATCCCAAAGCCCCCACCCCCCAACCACCCACACACACACACACATCAAACATTAGACCAAAAGATTGTATTTTTGTCATCACAGATTACCTTAACAGAATTATCATCAAACCACCTTCTCACTACCATACCGTCACCCCTACGAATCCCTTTCATCCGCCTCCACCAAACCGAGCCTAATCTCCCGCCGTCTTTAATACAACCCCAGTTCCCTCCATACTTCTTGTCATACCCCATACTTCCACTATAGCACCTTAAACCACAAACTATCTCGCTCCACATACAACCTCCATCACAAATTTTCTAATAATGGCAAATTAAATTCATGAATCCTCCGAAACCCTTAACTTTCATTCTCATTTTCTAAACATACTTTATCTCATTTAATTCACGATATTTTCCTAATTTCCTCAACC
>Ga0228711_1007454_pt1 | contig 15848 bp, 10 predicted proteins | sample MedpolnodulmetaG_2_FD_177996 | JGI IMG/M metagenome (GOLD analysis project Ga0228711, IMG submission 177996) | Root nodule microbial communities from Medicago polymorpha collected in Santa Monica, California, United States - brown nodules | ecosystem: Host-associated > Plants > Roots > Nodule...
TTATTATTTTGAAACAAAACAAAATCAATAAAGAAATGTCTTATTATTTATATATTCACAATATATATTTATATCAATATCATGATACAAAGCCAAACCCAATCAATATAGATTGGATATTAGGGCTTACTCCAACACTCAAAACCAATTGTACAGACCTTTGTCGTTTCGTCGCCGTTGTTGCCTGCTCTACCATTGCTATTGTTGTATTCACCGCCATGGATCTCGCCGCACAACTATAACTGCATATCGTCGTTGCATCTCCATCCTCAAACATCACTTTACTTTGATTCCCCTGTTTCAACATTCAATTCCACAAGTAAGTAAGAATAATTTGGTTTTTTATTGTTTCTATCTAGTTAGATATTTAGAAATCATGTTATATCCACTTGTTAATTTAGTTGATTAATTTAAGTTTGTGTTTGTAAAATTTTCTGCATTAGTGGAAACGGGATCTACTTCTTATGTCCAAGAGGAGGTTGATCACATAAATGAAAACATTGATGAAAATTTAGAAGCAAATATTGTTCAAGCAGATGATTGTTATGGAAGTATCTGATTCAATATAATTGTTTAACAGGTCCCATATTATTCTCAAAGCATAAATCATAATATTACATGTTCAGAACTTTTAGAGGTATTGGTTCCTTTTTTTTTTCTTTCTGTTAGTGATCTAGTCAAGTTTTAATATAAATCAACAATTCTTACATTTATATGTTTTTTGTAGGCACAACACCATATGATTGATAAACCATCATAATGAAGACATGAATGAACCACTTCTTTGAGAGATGAGAGTTGAAGATGATTGTTGCAGACTTGCAGAAACTATTTATATTTATATTGTTTTAAGTGATTAAGACACTACATTTTACATGTTAAGATGGCAATTGGAATCTACAGCTTGTACTGTTATTGAATGTAGTAGCAACTATTTAGCTTTATTTTATGTTAGAATTATAATATTTTGATTTGGATGATTTTTATGTTATTGGTGTTGAAACAATTTAGCTTCAGCCTCACTTCTGTTCTTTGCGCATTTTGGAGCATTTTGGAGCTTTATATTTATGCCTCTTTGAGTCGACATGTTGTTACTTTGTGATGAGGCTCTTGATTGTGTTATCTGCTAGCTGCATTATGTATTTGTTATATACTTTAGCAGTACAAAAACATGACAATTTGGAGATCATGACACCTTTTGCTAACCAAGTTGTTTAGCTCTTTCAAAAAAAGAAAGAAGTTGTTTAGCATGTACAAGAGCAATATGCCTTTTACATTATATGGACTTTTTATACACATATGCCTTTGCATCAATAGGCGTTTACAAAAGCAATACACAAACATGCCATAGAGTCTTAGTGGCATACACCCTCTTGTAAAAAGCTAGTCAAATGCAGAATTTTAAACCTCTTCTACAATTGACAGATTCTATATCTAGACACCCACCCCATGCTAAATTTTAATCCCCTTGTAACCTTGAATACAGTTACACTAGCATTCAACTCTGCATCAGAATCACGTCATCCACCAGCCTTGAATTCGCCTCTCTAAGTACCTGAGCAAAAATCAACGCTGTTTAAAATCAAATACAATGCAAAAACTCAGAAAATACATAGAAAATCAAGGAGACAGAAACCGATGGAGTACTAGGAGGGTAGTGAATAGAACAAGAAATCAATACTCAAATATTTGTATGTAGTAATTGCAATAGAATAAAAGTGTAATTTAAGCAAACCTTAAAATTTCTCTTCATCGATTTCATTCTTGAATTGAGAAAGATGTGTTTGGATTGAGAAAATTATGTATTCTTGATTTTATCTGCTGCGATCCTAAACATAGTGTTTGTGGATTTAAGGTTGGATTGAGAATGTTGAGTTTGGTGGTTGGAGAAAGATAACATTGTTCTTTTTTTTGTTTTCTTAAAGTTAAAGAAGTCAAACAATAATTTTCTTATTTTGTTCTTTAAAAAAATCAAACATTAATTGTTGCCATGTCATCACTCGTGTGATTTACACGACTGTTATGTCTTGCACACCAGCATTTCCCATAAATGAATACTGCAGTAATTTTCTGTTGTTAGATAAAATTCATTACCCAACGTTCTAAATTGTTGCATTTGCATCTTTGTTTATATAATACAGGTAGAGAATTACGAGTTGGCTGATCCACGTTAATTTCCACCGTGTCAAATTTAGCATTATTGATTTTCAAGCCACAAACAATCTCAGAAATCAGAATACACGGTAAATTTGCAGAATCACTTTTTCAGAACTGCAAAATAGTTCCATCCTGAAAGATGATATCTCAATTTTTCTCAACTGTTTTGGACTTTTCAGTTTTCCTTGTGCTTAGGTTAATATTAAATTGGGCACTTTGTGCCGTATGATCACCATGTAGCTGCTTGGTATCAAACAAAACAACTATAACTGTTTGAAACCTGCAGTACTCAGTATCATAAGGTGGTCTAATCAAAGCATGCACAGAAGCATTGTATGCCGACAGTAATCACCTCTCAATCACAAGAACACTAAACCAAACTTCAAATGTAGCATTGGCACTCTTGTGAGTTGTGTTTCGAACCAATGAAATGATATCATTTGACAGCTTTGACCAAGGAATAGTGAAACTAAATACACGACGATGAAACAAAATTAAGCAAGACAAGATTACAACTTCATTTGTCAAAAAAAAAAAAGATTACAACTTCAAAACTCTGCGACTAAGAGCTATCAATTATTATGAAAATCAGATTTTAATTCAATAATTCAGTCCTAAGGTACAGCAAGGCAAGCAGCAGATGCAAGATAAAACGGGACAAAATCTAGAACAATTCCCAGTGGTTAATAAGCTAAACCATTTTTAGCTATTGCTTCTTCTCCTCTGCTTTCCTCGGCTGGAAGAAAGGACACACAAAACACACAAGTTAATTAAACAAAAATTATAAAATCAACCACATAACATAGACATTTTCCATAGAAAATCTACACTGCCAATGTACTGTAATTACTATTTACATAACATATTGCAACATAAGAAATTAACTGCGCTGTAGAACCACAAAAATACACAACAGTTCCTTATAGTGAAACCTCAGATTCCTCCAAAACATATTCCAATTATTATAGAAACATTTAGTTCTTCTAACCGGATCCCACAACTTATGATGCACATGGAACCATAACTAAAACAACAAAGAGTACAATCAATTTGGCGAATCTCAACTCATCTTAAAAACAATCGCTCTTCCATTTCATACAAGAATACAGGCAGGAAATGCTTTTAAAGTACAGTTTATAAATATACTGCTGAATGAGAAAAGAAAAATAACAAGCAATCTTATTGTCAAAACAACCATACTAAGATAATATCTTGATGCTCCTAGAAACGCAGATACGATGCTAACTACTCCCTCCGGTCTCAAATGTAAGAAACTTTTCACTTTTTAAGTTCATTCAATAAATGATGTATGTGGTCTATAATAAGGACCACATACATCATTTATTGAATGAATCTAAAAAGTGAAAAGTTTCTTACATTTGAGACCGGAGGGAGTAAGTAATAAATGGATTAAGTATAAGCAGATGTCTGGAAGAACATAATTGGACTTATCTTATGACAAGCATTTATGTAGGTGTTTGCAACGACTTCCAAAAGTAGCTTGGATATGTCCATAAACTCTGGTCAATTTATTTTTACAAGCTCCTTGAAATGGCTTATTGTCATAAGTTATTCACTCATTCCCTCTTCAATTCTTAGATGATTAATTTAAATCTGTTTCTGATTTAACATGTGTCTATACATGGGGTCCTTACTTCACACCTTTCTGTGAAGGTTGCAAATTCTTTTTTTACTATTGTGGATGACAAATCCAAATGTACTTGGAGTCATTTAATGAAAACCAATGCAGAAACAAGACATCATTGTTGCCAATTTGTCTTTTAGATCAAAATCAGCACAATGCCTCCATAAAAATAATCAAATCTGTTAATGAATCTAATTAGAGGTTTTTAAGTTTTCGTATTATTCAACTAAAAGCATTCAACATCAGTTGTCATATATTGAAACTTGAAACTCTTAACAAAATGACGTGGTTGAGAAGAACCATGAAGTCATGAACACGTCACTATTAAACGGCTAGGGAAGTCAGTGTCATTTAACTCTTCCCTAGAGCTAGAAAAATTTGAAATGCTTCAAAAGGATAAATGTGTATGGTATGTTGTAGGATTTGAAAACCAGAGATTTTTTTTCTCTCAATTAAGATTTACATGCATTTCTCTCAATTCATAAAATCTTTCGTGAGAGAAAATTTAAATTTCAAAGCAATTCTTCCAACACCAGTAATGGAAACTTTTCAGGCCATTCCCTACTACAAACCAACACTTTAACCTAATCTCTTGAACCACCTCATATTCTACAAATGAACAAATCCATCCACTAAACCGCAAACAAAGCAGTCCTCTCAACAATGATTTTTCACACTCAAATAGAATAACAGTCAAACCAAAAATAACCCCTAATGTATGTAAAACCGACACCTCACATTAAGGGTGTGTTTGACGTCCGCCACAGACACCTCACATTAAGGCATGGTAGACAAAATCGCGATCTGGACCGTAGAATCGTACGGTTCCAAGATCTTGTCACCCCTTTTCGTGCTCGTGAGTGGCCGGAATCGGAAACTAGTCGGAATGGCTTGGATCGCACGTGGACGCGGTGGTAACGTAGATCCAGACGAGTTAGGTTGAAAACCCAGAAAACCGGGTTCGCGGGTTGATTCGCAACCCGATTGGTGTTTTGTTTTCCAGATATCCGGGTTTACCGGGTCGGGTTCGTGGCCCGGTTCGCCAAAAACGAATTTTCTCAACAAAAAAAAGTAAAAAAAAAAATGTTTTTCACCCTTCTTAATCTCTTAAACGGTTTCAAATCGTATCATTAAACCTATTGATTATTGAAGATCTTCCCAATACAGCCACTATCAATAATTAGGGAAATTTTCCGATAAACCCATAAATCATGGAACCTTACCAATGCAATTTCCATATTCATAGCACTCAACTCCCTCTCTTACGTTACTTTTTCAATCAGTCTTCTACCATTACTTCTGCAGACAACAATCCTTCATTCTTACTTTCAAAAAAAAAACAATCCTTCATTCTTAATTATGAATAAGTTTCATTGTTGTTATGGAGTTGTATGAATGCTGTTTTGAAGTTTTTAAGTGTTTTTTTTTTCTTTTTCAATTAATGAATGCTGTTATTTAAAGTTTTTTTTTTCTATTGAATTATGTTGCTTCATATGAATATGTATGAATTTATATGCAATATATATGAATTTCTAAATTTGGAAGGATCTTACGATCCCCCGATTCATGATCTCATTTGTCCTACCCGATCTTGCTTAGGATCTCGAGTTTGTCTACCTTGCATTAAGGGTGTGTTTGATGTCCGACACCGACACATGTGGTTACTTATTATTTCAATTTTTCAAATTATTACTAGTGTCAATGTGTTGTGTTTGATATCTGTACTTCATAGGTTCTACTTACTGTGTCCGACACTGACACGTGGTTAGTTTCAATTATTCTATTTTCTAATATTATTACCAGTGGTATCTGTATGTCATAGCTCCTAATATACCTAAAGAATTACCAAGGTAGCATAATCAATTTCAATTCTACTGCCAACTCATTCTCAGCTACATTGCATTGCACCATTTATTTCAATTCATGTCTTATAGTTAGTTGCTATGAACAATGTTAGAAACCAAATCAGAACAAATAAAAGAGGAAAAAGATAAACACAAAAAACAGTGTTGCAATAATAAATTTATTCAAACAATGAATGACAAGAAAACATGAATAAGGAGCTTAAAATAATGAAAACGCACTTTGGTGCCAGGTGCATGTTGAGAGAGTTCTTCATCGGGGATGATAACAGGCCATTGTTCCCCTGCTTCACGAAACATTTGTTCAGTCTCAAGGAGCTGACCCTTTTCCAGAATCATCGTCGTTATACGGTGAACCGGCGTTGATGTTGCATCGAACGCTTCTTCCACACCGTTAACAAATGTCACTGTGATCTGTGGTGGGTGCTCCACATTTCCACGTTTCACCTCAACTTCGCAGGCAGGGTTTGATTCTTTCGCCTTTCGTGAGTTGCATTGTGCTAGAAACTCCATGCATGATGCAGTTCGTGGATCTAGCGCATTGAACTCGACCTTCACTCTCGATAGGAATTTCAACATCTCCTTTTTCTCCCTTGTTTAAAAAATAACCACAATTAAAGTGTATACAAAAACCTGCTATTATGCAAGAAAACAGAACACAACCTGCACCATGGAAAAAAACAAATAATTTTCATGTCGGCAAGGATATAATAAAAGCGGGTGAAGTGAAATCCAAAGAGAATATGCCAGTATGCCACATTGATGCCTTTTATTTACTGCTAATTTTGGTGCAATGTTTGCAAGTAAGTTTTAGCAATTTTCCTAGAAAATAAAAATAAAAGGCAAGTAACTTAAGAAATACTAATAAAGTTGATATATAAAGACAAACAAAAAGAAAAAGTAATATGCTAGTACTGTAATAATGCAATGTATAATGTAATTATCAACTTTGTTCGAGTTATATTCTATTCCACTCATCTCAGAAGACTCTTTCTGTCCTTGCATCCATATCCCCAAATTTCAAAGTAAATGTCTTTGGCTAAGGCTCACCCACGGGTCATCCCTCAATTAGCTACTCTCAAGATCACCCCTACCCCACCAGATAGTGATACTTTACCCCAATCACCACAACCACACATACCCTCCTCTCCTCTTCTACACTCCCAATCCAATTACAAAACTTCACCAACACACTCATAACTTCTAAAATCTAAGCAACTCTCAATTCAATAAACAACAAAATGGCTACTAAACTCTGTGATTCCTGCAAGTCATCCAAGGCAACACTATTCTGCCGTTCTGATTCAGCTTTCCTCTGTCTAACTTGTGATTCCAACATCCACGCCGCCAACAAACTTGCCTCCCGCCACCATCGCGTCACACTCTGCCAAGTCTGTGAACAAGCTCCGGCTCACGTCACCTGCAAAGCCGACGCAGCTGTTCTATGTATCTCCTGTGATCATGATATCCACTCTGCTAACCCCCTAGCTCGTCGCCACGAACGTGTCCCTCTCACCACCTTCCACCACCACAACAACAGCCAACAACAATCATTCTTCTCTGAAAATGATCAGGACGCCACCACCGAAGAAGCAGAAGCTGCTTCCTGGCTCCTCCAAACTCCTTCAAACCCTAAATTCCCTGATCTCAATTACTCTCACTACTCGTACCCCGAAATCGATGATTTCGTCACTGTCGACGCTAAAACAGACTTGCCGGAGCAAAACAGTCCCGGCACCACCGCAGATGGCGTCGTTCCGGTGCAGTCGCAGAGCAAAACCGTCACCGAACACGAGCACGAACACTACTCAGATATCAACATCGATTTCTCCAACTCAAAACCTTTCACTTACAATTACAATCATACCGTAAGAACTCGAAATAAAAAACTCAAAAAAAAAATTACGATGAATCGTTAAATTTACCTCTTCAATTTGAAATCTGAACGTTCTTATATCTTTTTTGTGTTTAGGTATCGTCGCCGTCAATGGAGGTTGGAGTTGTACCGGACGGAAACGTGATGACGGAAATATCGTACTGCGGTTACCAAACGACGGCGACGGAGACAGCGCCAATGACGGTGGCGGTTCCGATGACGGCGGTGGAAAGAGAAGCTAGGGTTTTGAGGTACAGAGAGAAGAGAAAGAATAGAAGGTTCGAGAAGACTATTCGTTACGCTTCGAGAAAAGCTTATGCAGAAACTCGACCTAGAATTAAAGGAAGGTTCGCGAAACGTTCGGATTTAAATATGAATTTAATTGCAGAGGATGAATACGGCGTCGTTCCTTCATGTTAAACCATGAAATACACCGGATACATCTCTTACACGTCGACACAACAAAAATTAAAATATAAACGCATGTGTTAATATTGTGTAGATGTCAAACACCAGACATGCATTCGATTAAAAAGGTCAGTGTTTGAATGCTTTCAAGTCTTTTAATAATAACCTCGAGTATAGTATAGTGCTTTTGAATTTTCATTAACATTGAAATGAAATATAGTATAGTAGTAATATGTAATACGATGTGTTATGTATATGTTTTACAACTTGGTTAGTTTTATGAGGCTTCTGTATATATTTTTTGTTCGAATGGATGTTAAAGATATGTACTATGTAGATAAAAATAAGAGTGTATTTTTGTGTGATTAGAAAACATTTTTTAATAAACTGTCTCGTTATATAATGTTTGTGTCTTATGCAACGAAACTCCAAAGAAAACGTGACACAAAAAATAATAAGGTGACATTGAATTTTGATGATATTGATGATTTTAATGTATTTAATTGATAAATAAATAAATGATTGAAATAAATTATTTTGATTAAAAGAAGTTTTTTGTTTTTTCTATAACATGGAAAAAAATGATATATAAATTTAGAAAAATAGAGACAAAATCAATAGTAAGCAAATTCAAAATCATTCAGTTTGTAAAAAAAAACCAAAAAAAAAGAATCATTCAAGTGGAATCCGTGGCTCACATGCTAATGTGAACACACAAATTTTTTCCAACTAACAAATGATTTTTTTTTGTGAGAGGACAAATGATACATGTGAATATAGTTTTGAAAACCAGACCGGCCGGTTCGACCGGTCAGATCTTAAACCGGTAGGGATTCGGTTCGAGCTTCTCATTGGATCGGTCATGCAGTTAAACCGGTGGAAACCGGCATTGCTCGTTTAAAACCGGTTACTCGACCGGTTTATAGAACCGTCCGGTTCAGTACTTGCATTCTTAAAAATAAAAAAAAAAGAATAAGAAGAAAGGTTGTGGAACGTTCTGTCAATGGAAGGAGAGAAAGAACTTAAAGCAAGAAACAGTATCAGAATTCCTTGCAGTTCTTTGTAGAAAGCTCCATTTAAGACTTACAAGAAAAATTAGAAGATAATGAGAAAGAAAATTGCACACTGTGCGGGGGCTAATGTTTCTGGAGATGTGCTATAGCTATATGTTTATGGTTTCACTTAGTGGTATATATATGATGGGCTTGTCAAATAAGCCCAATTTTAATGTTTCAAGAACCTGCACGGCAATTACAAAGCAATGTTATTTATTTACTTTTTTTTGGGATAATTATTTTTTTTAGAGAACAATGTTATGTTTTTGAAAATTAGAAATTAACATTAATTTTTTATAAAATACTTTTTTTTATAGATATAAGATAATTTCTTCTATCTATATGTTCTACGGGTCCCTCTAATATGGACCTCTTTTTAAAGGTCCAAGCATGGACCTCTCCAACTTAACCGGCCATAGCCTATTACAAATTTTTTAATTTTTTTTTCACTATACTCTTTTTATCTGCTTCTTCTCCATGTGCTATATCATCTTCTTCGACGTAATCCCCTTAATCCAATTACCTTTCGTGATTCTGATACAACATATTATATATTATTCAGTTTCTTTGCTCTCCCAAAAAACTGAGGAAAAAAACAAAACAATGATTGGTGAGTTTATCTTACTATCAAAATTAATTCATATTTTCATGATTTTTAGCTGTTAAATGCCCGTTTGTTTTATTTCTGCCGAAAACTTGGTAAATCAGATCTAGTTAAAACTTACAAGTTCTTAAATCAAACATGTTGGAAACAATAAACTGTTAATACCCTTTTTTGAAGAAATTGTTAATACCCATTTGTTGTACTACACTATTCCATGTAACACTATTTTCATTGCATTCCTCACTTCACTTTAACTTGCAAACTCTAAATGTGTGCGTGTTGGGGTATTACAAAGGGATAGTGACCATGGAGATGGAGATACAGTAAAGGGCATTCTCTTGTAGTAAGGAAAAAAGATAGCATTTTACTATTTTAATTTTATTATTATATCAATCGGTTACATTACCTAGTACAACAGGTTGAACTAAGAGGTCCATGGTTGGACCCATTTTTAAAGGTGCGTATTAGGGGCTCCCATGTTCCACAACTTCAACAAATAACAAATAAAGTATAAATTTAGGGTGGATTCTATGGTGAGGGTTCAATTAAATCCATCACCGGTGTACCACTTTATTTGACCATTGGATTAAATAAGACCATAAGATCTCATTATTTATAACCACGCTAGATCAAATCTCCTCTCTACAACCGATAGTTCTTTTCTCGCCTGGCACACATTTGGCCGCAGCACTACCGCCGTCGGTTCCAGGCTCTATTTGTTCCACCACCAGATACAAATATTTAATCAATTTCACAGGTAAACCCTTTCATTCCGTCATTGAGTTGTTCAACAATGTTTCTCCTTGGCTTTTGGTTACGATGCTACGGGTAGAAGCTATCAATTTCATAAACAACAAACCATACGTGACTAATACAAAAACAAAAAAAAGCCTAATTCTTTCTTTCTTTTTTTGAGAGAGAGAGAATGTTTTCTGTTATTCCTAATTCATATAAATACTCATTTGAAAACATATTTTTACTTGAATTCATCGACGGAGTAACAGTCAAAATCCCTCTTTACTTTCTTCAAATTTTTTCTTTCTTAAAATTTCCCTAAACGTCTTTGATTTGATGTTAGTTTGTATTTTCTTTCCAGTTTTTTGATTGAGTGTTGGGCGAAATCAGATCTGTTTAGGCAAGAGAAATAACTAGTTGTGAAGATGAAATATTAGATCCAATATGATCACAAACAATGATCAAATAAAGTGGTACATCGTTAAGAGACTTAATTAAATACTCGTCCTAGAATCCGCATAGTTTCTAAAACATTACCCTCAATCAATGGGAGTGCGTGTGTGTGGTGGTTGAATCAGTATTATATCAACAAAAAAAAATCATTATTTGAGAAGATATAAGTCATATTTTCTCTAAATGAAAATATATATAGTTCTAGATTATCATTATCCAAACATGGTGGTTAAATCAATTGTGGTATTTGAACATAATACTATTACATGCCAAAAAAAAAAAAGTATTAATCATTATGTCTCGTTTATTTTTCTTTCCATAGGATAATCATTGTCGGTTGAATATTGTCGAATATTGTCATGTCTTAATTGACACGTGTCGGAAAAGCATCTCAAACTTGCCATCGTCCCCCACGTATTTTTTGGACTGTGATGAATTATTGAGGGTTGAGTGGGATTCATTTAGAGATCATGATTGATGGTATAAATATTTAGAAAGTATAATTGAGTTATTTAAATAAGAGGAGTGCTGGAAAGAGAGTGTTCCTAGCATTTCTCTTTGAATAATTGAGAAGTATGATGTAATATTAAATGAGTTTATTTATACTATTATGTTTGGTTCCAGGGTCAGCCCTACAAAATTAGATGTCTTAGGCGAATCAAGAGAGTGATGCCCCTATATAGAAAAATTCTACAAAAAATGATAAGATTGAGAGAAATGAATGAAAAGACTATTAAACATTTCATTTGACATTGTGAAAGAACATAAGTATGAATTTTTTAATCGTGAACAAATTAGTTCTAAGCTATGATCCATATTCCAAAGTCTAGACTTCACTCGGCAAGTGTAATTAACTAAAGACAACATGTTTATCAAAACATCACACATGGATCATAATTCAATGTTGATTCCTCAAAAGTGAAAATTCGTTTGACTATTAAATAGTTGCATAATTGAGATGGAGAAATGTTTTTTGTTTAAAAATTGAGATGGAGAGGTTAGTCATAGAAAATAAGAATTAGAAAGAAAAGAGACTCTAAACTACGTAAAATATTGTGACTTTTAATGGCAAATGCAAAAAATCTAACTCTTTATTATTCTTAACACTCCATATCATTATTTTAATTTTAGTGTCTCAATTAGATTATTCACTTCCTTTTCACTCATGACTCATCAGTTTAGTTGCTAAAATTATGGACGTAATTGATATTTTTTGGTACATATAGTTGACTGATTTTATTTTATATTTCATCTAGTAACATCGTTTATTAGTTTTGACTCTGTAGTGCTTATGTAATTTTGTCAGCAACTAGCATTTTACATTTTTTTTTATAGGAGTATATATACATACGTATATAGATAGTAAAAATATATTTTTTGGTGCCCCTAAAATTATGGTGCTCTGGGCTGCCGCCCCCTCGGCCCGTGCTCAAGGCCACCCTTGTTTGGTTTTGCGGTGGATATAATTAATTTTGATAGGATTGATTCTATAGAATCAATTTTGGTTAAAAGTAATTCTTATTATTGGATACATTCATACATAAGTGAGCTAAACTATAAATTTATGTGTGAAAATCAATCCTAAAATCAAAAGGCACAAATCTTAACAATAAGTAAAATCAGATGCATAATCAATTCCATTCGACGACAACCAAACATATCAGAATCAATTACACACCTTTAAAATTAATTCGGATGGCTCTAAAAGTAGAATCAAACATACATAAGATGACATGGAGGTAGATGATCTAACTTATTCTAAAATCAAAGTGAGATCATTTCAATATATGAGATTTCAAAATCAACAAACATACCGTATAGGACCACCGCATGCTACATGGGAAAATTTTGTTGAGTATACTTAAGTTGCGTACGACATGTTAGATTTGAATAAATATTTTCAATGTCATGGATGGGTGGAGTATTATGTAAGAAATTATTTTGATTAGAATTAACATAATTAATCTTCTTGAATATAACTCAATTGATAAAACGTTGCGGTAAACAAGAGTAAGCTTACTTGTGCCTTAAGTCAGTTTTATCCTAGTCGTAGATAATTTTAGTGGGTATCCAGATAAATTTGGTTCCAATTGTCATATCCGTGCTAACATTTACATTACTGAACAAATTATTTTCACTCAAAAAGAAATTACTGAACAAGTTATTGTTGATGATTTTCTTTTTTTTTTTTTTAGGAAAAATTATTGTTGATGATTTGCATGCACCGTCCATTTGAACAAACTCTAATACAAGATCATTTCATTAAGTTTTTATCAAGAATTTCATTGAGTTATTTTGTTACGATTCTTAATTACATATTTTGTTAGCTGAAAATAACATGAATAATAAACATTGAATATGGACATTAGGGACCATGCATCTTTATTTTCTTTGTTTTGATTCACACCCACAATTTCTTTAATATTCCATTTCTTGGCGGCCAAGGCATGACTTTTGAACTCAATATTACTTTATGCATAAATTGTGTACTTCGCTTCTTTTACAATTTAATATCGATCAAACTAAAAAAATTATAGTTCTACTATATAAAGCTTCAGCTTGTCCTGCTTTTTCATTCATTCACCCTTCTTTGCACTCAAAGAAGTTCCCCCATGTCTTAATTTGTATGTCTCTTTCTCTCTTTTTTTCAATAGAGAAATGTTATAAGTTAGGAGTAGTTTGTTAGGGGAATGAGAATTTGTTAGGGGCAAGAATCAAACTTTAAACCTCTTAGTAATTTTTCAATATCTCAATCAATTTAAATTGTGTGTGTTTTTTGTGTTGGACAATGAAGATAATACTTTGGTTCACTTGTCGTGCGTAAAAGCAAAATTGCTTTGTCGATATGTTTTATTCTGAGTCAAATTCTTCCATCGCCTCTTTATTTTCATGTATATTTTTCCTTCTACCCTTCAAAATAGTTCACAACAAGATTTGTTCCTTTTTTTATTCGTTTACCTAAATTGTGTGAGTATTTTGTGTTGGACAATGAATATAATAATTTGTTCGCTCGTCGTGCGTAAAAGCAAAGTTTCTTTGCCGATATATGTTTTTATTCTAGGTCCGTTTCTTCAATTCCCTCTTTATTTTCATGTACATTTTTTGTCCTTTCCCCTTCAAAATAGTTCACAATATTTGCTCATCTTTTTATTTGTCTATCTAAATTGTGTGTATTTTGTTTTGGACAATGATGATAATACTTGGTTCACTCGTCGTGCATAAGAGCAAAGTTGCTTTGCCGATATATTTTATTCTTGAGTCCATTTCTTAATTGACATTTTATTTTAATGTACACTTTTTTCCTTCTACCCTTCAAAATAGTTCACTACAAGATTTGTTCCTTTTTTTTTATTGGTTTACCTAAATTGTGTGAGTATTTTGTGTTGGACAATGAAGATAATAATTGGTCCGCTCATCGTGCGTAAAAGCAAAGTTGCTTTGCCGATATATGTTTTTATTCTGAGTCCATTTCTTCAATTCCCTCTTTATTTTCATGTACATTTTTTGTCCTTTCCCCTTCAAAATAGTTCACAACAAGATTTGTTCAACTTTTTATTTGTTTATCTAAATTGTGTGTGTATTTTATTTTGGACAATGAAGATAATACTTGGTTCGCTCGTCGTGCATAAGAGCAAAGTTGCTTTGCCGATATATTTTATTCTGAGTCCATTTCTTAACTGACATTTTATTTTATTGTACACTTTTTTCCTTCTACCCTTCAAAATAGTCCACAACAAGATTTGTTCCTCTATTGTTTGGTTTACCTAAATTGTGTTTATTTTGTGTTGGACAATGAAGATAATATTTGGTTCGCTCGTCGTGCGTAAGAGCAAAGTTGTTTTGCCGATATATGTTTATTCTAAGTCCATTTCTTCAATCCCCTCTTTATTTTCATGTACATTTGTTTTCCAGTAAATTCTATGGTACACCCAATATATTTGAGTGTACCGGTACACTCATTCTTTAAATTAATAATTAAATGAGTTGTTTTTTTGAAGAAAAATATTTTTTTTTATCACTTATAGTTATAATAACTAAATCTTATTCATCAAAAGTGTCAACCAAATAAAATTAATTTTTTTTGAATTTTTATCACTCATAATTGAGAACATTGATTATTTTTTACGATAATATGTAAAAAAAAATACAATAATTTTATAAACAATGAAATTATGTTTTTTTTTTTTTTTAAAATGATGTTCTATGAAATATAAATATTGACAAATAGCTATTTATTACACAAAAAAATATCGTTTATTTATAAAATTATGATGGAAGAGTACCGGTACATCTCTCTTTTGTGAGTGTACCGTAGAAGCTCCCTTGTTTCCCTCTCCTCTCTAAAATAGTTCACACCAAGATTTGTTCCTCTTTTCATTGGTTTATTTAAATCATATGTGTATTTTGTTTTGAACAATGAAGATAAAATACTTGGTTCGTTCGTTGTGCGTAAAAGCACAAAGTTGCTTTGCCGATATGTTTTATTTTGTGTCCATTTCTTCATTTGACGCTTTATTTTCATGTACACTTTATTCCCTCTATCATTTAAAATAGTTCACAACAAGATGTATTCCTCTTTTAATTGGTTTATCTATATTGTGTGTATTTTGTTTTGGACAATCAAGATAATACTTGGTTTATCTATAAAATGTCAACATTATTTTTTGGAAACACGTTCTTTTTAGGAGAAGGTATTGGATTAGAATTTTAAGAGATTTTAAAAGACTTTTTTATTATGAAAAAGTTTTGAGGTATTCAATCAAGATTCTTTACAACTTAAAAAAGTTATGTGGTATTCAATCAAGACTCTTTGTCATTTAAGCAAAGTCTTTTGAAGTCTTGTGGTATTCAATCAAGATTCATAATCATTTAAAAAAAATCTTATGGTATTCAAAATCATTCAAATCTTGAATGATTGTTTAATAAATTGGATTTTGTGGAATTTTCTAGTGAAATTTTAGCATTAAAAAGTCTTTCATGAAAACATGAGCTTTCTTGAGGGTTTTTTTTTTTAAGATTTTACTCTCTCTCCCCTCTTTATCTTTTCCTCTCC
>Ga0228711_1007456_pt1 | contig 15846 bp, 10 predicted proteins | sample MedpolnodulmetaG_2_FD_177996 | JGI IMG/M metagenome (GOLD analysis project Ga0228711, IMG submission 177996) | Root nodule microbial communities from Medicago polymorpha collected in Santa Monica, California, United States - brown nodules | ecosystem: Host-associated > Plants > Roots > Nodule...
AAAACACAAAACAAATCAAACGTCGATTTTTACCCCGAACTACGAGGTTTTGATCCCTCACGGGTACGTAGGCAAAGGACACTCGTCCTTCCAAATCAATAAAAAATGTAGATAAGTAGGTCTCTTTCTTCCTTTACCACTTTAAACTCTTTTTTTCAAAATAAGCAAGTTGTAGCACAAAACGTTAAGTAAAACCAAGAGGTTCCCGTAGAGTACTACGGACATAAAGGGTGCTAACACCTTCCCTTTATGTAACTAACCCCCGAACCCAAATTCTTTTCAAAGGGGTAGTTTGAACGTTTTTTCCCCTTTTCTCTTAAAATTAAATGTTCAGTCGTGAAATAAAATAGCGAGTCAAACGCTAATCAAATAGCCTTGATCGACAAAAATTGACGCGACAAAAAGCATCCAGCATCTATGTGTCTTAGTCTAGGATTCACTTCTGAAAACGTGTCATTGTTATTTTTGTCGCTACTGAATCGACCCATCACTCACAGAATCGATTCATCTAATTCTCTGACTATGGATGAATCGATTCACAACTTCTTGAATCGTATCACACTTGAATCGACTCATTTTAGTCTAAATTGTCTCACAAAACACTCTGACTTGCATTGAATCCATTCATCCAAAAGTTGAATCGTATCATTCTTCATCCTGAGCTCACTTGAATCGATCCACTCTTGCATTGAATCGTTTCATCCTTCATGCAAGATCGATTTGTCTTTTGATGTCTGAATCGATTCGCTCATTTAGTGAATCGATTCACCATGTTGTTTTTGTGCGAAATTTTGCTCTTATCACCCCTCGCTATATATAGTCTCCTCCTCATAACTCCCAAATTATTGAATCATTTGCAACTATTCTCTCTAGGTCTCAAAAACTCATTGCACATAAATTCTTCAAGATTAAACACTTTTTCTTAGAATCACTTTGTACATTGAACTCTTATAAACATTTGTTACTTAGTGGATGACCTTGGTGAAGGAGTACTTCATCAAGAATAGGTTTAATTTCAAGGAACTCTTATAAACACATTGTAAGCAACATTTGTTACTTAGTAGATGACCTTGGTGAAGGTATACTTCATCAAAAAGAGCAGACGCAGCTCTAGTGAGGACGAGAAAGAGCGAACTGCTATTAAAATATCAGTGTTATCTCTCTTCCCTATCCTCTTTACTTTTTTCTATTGCATGTGATTAATTAAATAATCGTTACGATAATTGCTAGTGTTGATCTAAGTTATTTTTCATTGAAAGATTATTTAATTCATTGAATTAGTTTTTAAATAATTTGCTTAGATCAATTGATTGCAACATCTATTTGATTCATCAATTTCACATGTATTGTGTTTTCATTTAATAGCATAGTTTTTATTCATATATGTTTGATATGAAATTGTCCAATAGTTTTGTACAGTGTTCAAGGTTTATTAAAGTTTGATTGTATAATAAGATTTATATCGTGAATCTCTCAATTCTAAGAATAAATCTTACAGCACATATATTTTCTCTTTTGTACATTATTATGATTGTTCGCGCACGACTCCAATAGTCGATTTCGTTAACTCAAGTTTTATTAAAACTTCGGCAAAACTTTTCAAAAAGCTATTAACCCCCCTCTAACTTATAATCTAATTAGCCATATAGACCAACACTTCCTTCTTTGTTATCTGCCAGCTAGTATGTAGCATTTACTTCCAAAGACATGGAAATATTTAACAGTAGGTTTTCTCTCTTTCCACAGTTCGTAAAGAGTAGATGTCGTGCCAGCTCTCAAGGTGACATGATTGTGAATGTAACATGCAATGTTCATAGCTTCAGCCCAAAAGTGATATGGAAGTTTCTTTGCATGTAGCATTACTCTTGTTGATTCTTGTAGGGTCCTTTCTTTCGTTCAACAACTTTGTTTTGTTGAGGAGTGATGGGAGAGGAAAATACATGACTAATACCTTTTGAGGAGCAAATGTCAAAGAATTTGGCGTTCTCAAATTCCTTACCATGATCACTTCCAATTTTAATGGTACATGAACCTTTTTTCTCTTTGAAGTTTATGACCAATATCCTTGAATTCCTCAAAGGTGTCAGATTTTCCTTTAATGAAGATTATCCATGTAAATCATGAATAGTCATCTACCATTACAAATGCATATCTCTTACCACCAAGGCTTTCTACCTGCATTGGACCCATCAAGTCCATATGAAGAAGTTCAATAACTCTTGTCGTGGTCTGATGTTGCAACCTTGGGTATGACATTCTGATTTGATTTCCAATTTGACATTCTACACAGATCTTTCCTTCTTCTATCTGGATTTTTGGAAGACCTCTGATAGCTTCTTCATTCACGATCTTTTTCCTGCTTCTAACATTTAGATGACCAAGTTTTTGGTGCCATAGTTTGACTTCTTCACCCTTGGTCATTAGACATGTGGAAGATTCTGCAGTTTCTTTGGCCTACCTTACGTAGCAGTTATCCTTTAACCTTGTTCCTTTCATGATGACTTCATTCTGCTCATTTGTCACCAAGCACTTTAATTTTGCGAAGTTAACTTTTAAACCTTGATCACATAGTTGACTGATGCTAATTGAATTGGCAGTTAATCCTTTAACTAGGAGAACACCATCAAGTTTAGATAGGCCAGTACGTGCCAACTTACCAATCCCTAAGATTTCTCCTTTTGCTCCATCACCAATATTGACAAAACTAGTTGAATAAGATCGAATATCTTCTAAGTAGCTTTTGACCCCATTCATATGTCTGGAACATCCACTATCACAGTACCAATCTTTTATAGAGGAAGCTCTGAAAGATGTGTGTGCTATATGAGCTATTTCAGTCTTCTTGACTACCCAAGCTTTCCTAGTTACATGGTTTCTTCTGGAATAGTTTAGACCTTTTAGAAACCATACAGTTGGTAATAGTAAGGTTTTATGTGACCATTTTTATTGCAGTAATGACATTTCGAAGGGGTAAATTTGGCATTATTCTGAATTTTTCGGTCCTTTCCAAAATGTCGAGACATGTTGTTGGACATTGTGACATCATACTTTGTCTTAGAGGATACAAACTTAATGACATGGGTTTTTTCTTGCTTGTTCAGATTTTTGTAATTGAACCCTATTCCTTTGACATTTCCAGTATTTTTTTTCAACCAGCAGTATCTCATCAAGAGTATCAGACCCACTATTCAATATTCTAATGGTCTTTGTCATGTTGTCAAGTTTAGAGGATAAAAGAGTTACCTCACTTTGAAGATCAGTATTGGTTGACAATAATTTGTCCTTCTCTTTTTGCAATTGGGTTATGATTCTCTTGTTTTTTTCTCCAGTCTTGATCAGTTCTTCACTTCTGATGTAAAGCTCCTTGTATGAGTTAGCTAATTATTTATAGTAAACTCCTTCACTTTCACACTACTCCATAGGTTCGTACGTTCCAGTCAAAGTTGTCACATGATTCGGATTTTCATGTTCGGGTTCAGCTAAATCATCATCAGACCAGGTTACTGACAGACCTTTCCTTTGATTCTTGAAGTAGTTTGAACATTCGGTTCTGACATGACCAAGTCCCTCGCATGCATGACACTGAGCACCTCTTCCTTGGTTTGTTCTATAATCAATTCTCTCCTTTCTTGGAGATCCACTATTGATGTCAGATGGAATGTTTCTGACATCAGTCCCCTGGCTTTTGTTTATTTTCTTGAGAATATTGTTGAAGTGCGCACTTTCTAGTAATCATAGTTGAACCCATCCAAAACAAGTGGTCTGTTAACTTGTCCTCCTTCTTTTTCCATAGTGACAGAAAAATATTTCCCCGAAGCTCATTTAGAAAAAGAACAGGGTGCCTGCTATGATGCCAATTGAAATTCCAGCACTCAGATAAGATGTTGTGTGGGATGTCCCGACAGGTGTCAAGAACGATGTCAGGACTTCATAATAACTTTGTCAACAGACAATAAAAGATATACAAACAGTAAAAGGCACAAGGTGTTAACCCAGTTCGGTGCAACTTCACATACATCTGGGGCTACCAAGCCAGGAAGGAAATTCACTATAGTAGTATCAATTCAAAGCATACATAAAAACCTTTGGTCTACTTGTTTCTCACTTAATCACTACACGTGAAATTTCTACCTAAGACTCACACTAGTCCTAGATATGAGAGATCCCCCTCCCACTTCCTCTTAATCACAACCTTGTGATCGTCATATTAATGAAAGATGATGGAGGCACACTCTGTGAAAGGTAGAATTCACTCTTGCTTCAAAGCTTATGAGTGATTCAAAATTACAAATCAAAGACAGTCTAGCTCTAGCATCAATATGATACTGGAGTGACTCACAAATTACAAAGACTCGAACCCTAAATAGCTCTCTAGTAAATTGTGGCTTCAGTGCTCAATTAGGTCTTTTGTCTTTGTTTATATAACCTGAATGCAGAATGGGAGTGATGCATAAGTTCGGCTAAAGATCAGCTGAAATCTCGATATTTCAGCACAAATATATTGAAGGAGATCGGATGTTTCCTTAAATGTTGCAACAACATTCTTAAGGACTAAGTTAAGGATAAACCGTCTTCCTCTGCTTCTAGAATCACACTATCTTGGTCAACTCTTCTCGTGAAACAAATCTTTATATATTATATGAAAATCTTCACGTTTAAGATAAATCTCCAAGAATGCGGATCAAGGCACGCTATGATGTCGTACCAACATGTTAAGACATTATGTCTGACATCTTGCTATAACTAAAGTTTTAACAAAATGCAGCCAACACATGCCTAAAAACCTAACAAAATGAATTGTTAAAGAGAGGGAAAGTGTCAAATTGTTTGTGTAGCCAACAACTCTACACTTCTGTTCTTTATTCCTAGACTTCAATTATATATATATATGCAACATTGTGATGGGCTTTCTACATCATACATAGCCCGAACACTCTATCTAACACTTAAACGATTCGTTACTTGCATAGCACGTAAATACGCAATACTAACTAACTAACAACCTTGTGTTAAGTTAAGGTATCTAAATCATAATACCTATATACTATATTAATGAACTAGCACATCCTCTGGAGCTCCAAAACCTCTGGATTTGAATTACAGTTCAATACTCCCTCTTAATTCAAATTCATCCATACTTAAGACATTGAGTAACTTTCTCCTCTCTTTGGATTTCTCAATCTTCAATGGCTTTGTTGGTATATCTGCTTCTTGATCATTTGTCTTGTAGTTGGTGAGAATGATCTTGCTCTTGTTTACTTGATAAAAAGGAAAGTGATATTTGTTCTCTATGTGCTTGCTCCGCCCATGAGCTATGGGATTCCTTGCAAGGTTGATGGCAGATTTGTTGTCCACCAAAAGCTCAATTTGTTCTTCAACACCTATCTTCATTATAAGTAGCAATGATTGTAACCACAATCCTTCACATGCTGCATTGCAAGCTGATATGTGTTCAACTTCACAAGTTACAATGCTAGAATTGTCTGTTTCTTTGAACTTCAAAAGATTGGAGAGTTGAAAATTCAGGAAGCAATATATACAATTTACACGATACAAATTCTCTCTGTTTCCTGATGTAGCATTTCCACACGGTTTTATGTGTCTACCGGATTAAGACTGTTGATTTGAGATTAGACGTTCACATTTCAAACTCATTTTCATGCCGTAAAACAATCTCATCAGCCGATTTAATATTTGACTGCTTAGATCTGTTACAGGGTCCTATTGCATGCTGTAACTGCAGGAAATCCAATTCGAAGGAAAGGCAAAGGAAACTGTTTCTCCCAACCTTATAACATACCCAAAAATGACTTGTTCCTTCACTGTCATCTGTGGCAAATAAAGCTTTGTTCAGGAAGTCCAAAATAATGCTCATTATGGTACTTCACTTTCTATGCTGACCTTTTACATCCATGTACTTTGGACCATATAGCAACATCTTTTGGCAGCTATAGTTTGAGTTACAAAGAGAGAAAAGGAAGATCCATATCAATGTCAAAAAAATTCCAAATAGTTTCCCAAAAAACACCGTAAATACTAAGCTTATGAGAACCAAACAAATTGCATGAAACTCAAACTTCTTTTGTTTTTCTAATATTGCGCTTTCTTGTGTAGTTTCTTTCTCTTGTTTTCCTTTGGTGGACATGATCTTTGATTGTGATACCTTTGAACAATCTGAAGATAAAGTTGACAAAGACGATTGAGTGGCGTTGGTTACTTTCTTATACGTCGAATAATTATGCTTTGACACACCAAAACAATCAAAGCCGTAACAATTTTTATGACGAGCTCTTCTATTCTGCAAAAATAGCGTAATAAAAGTTAATGATCAAAATCTTTGTGCCATAAAAAGGAAATGGATTTAAATGATATACACTGTAAAAAAAAAAAACAGAGAGAGAGACTTACCAATATAGTTTCCAACACCATAGCTTTGATCACTTTTAAAACTGTACTTTTGTTCTTTGAGTGGTGAGAAACAACTTTAGATTCAAGTAGGTCATCTAGATCAACAACAGGGCGAAAACATTGAGATAATTTGCTCTTTGAAAAGCTCCTCATGATGTACTGGTTGTGTAACTCAAGAAAAATAAATTCTTCAAGAGTTTGGAGTTACAAATAAGGATATTTCTGTGTATAACTTCAAGCTAGCAAGGGAAACACCGCATATAGAAAATAGGGTAACTCTTTTTTATATGAAAATTTGGTTTTGGTTGGTGGGTATTATATATTGTTCAAATGTTTGGTTGCTATCTATTTATTTGAAGTGACTGCTCAATGGTTTTTCTTTACTACTTTATTTTTTCTTCTTTTTCTTTAGTAAAAGAGTTCAAAGTTGGGGGAAATAAAGAGAGAAGGCCACTTAGGTGCTCCTTGTTAGAGACAGGTTGAAGGATTATGAGACTTTTATATATTTTTTCTTTTTAGAAAGAGGGGTTAGAAAAAAGAATGGGCTTTTCCATAGATTTTTATTTTCAATATCATAAAGGTGATGGAGAGAACGAGCCACGAAGGATGATTTTCTCCAAATTTTAAGAAGGTGTATTTGGATTCCAGATTGAGTTGATCCTAGAAAACTATTTCTTGTGAATATTTCTTGTTCACGAGTTAAGTTGAAAGTGATCTCTTCAAAAAAAATAAAAATTGAAAGCGATCTCTTATCATCTCATTCATATGTTTTTAGATGTGTTTGTGTGCCTTTCTATTTAATAAAAAGTAGTAGATAATCGATAAATTAGTTGATGGCGTATAGCCAATAAGCAAGCAATATAGTGGATAATCTATCTAATTAAATTTGTAGTGTTTAATAAAATTGACGATGAATAGTGGATAACATATTTTCAACAAATATTAAAAAATTTCAATTAAAATAGTATGGGTAACGTTGAGAGAAAAAAAATTATAAACAATTAGTTCAAACACTTATTGAAGTAGCTTATGAAAAATTGCTATGAATTTGTAAAAGAAATGTTACAAGTTCATGAGAAAAATTGTTACCAAACATAACTATCCTTAAAACCTCTATGTATAACAATTATTAAACCACCCTTTATATGTTCGGGTATTCAATATTAACTTTTTACGTTAAACCCACCTGGGTCAATTTGGAAGTGTTGGTTTGAGACCTTGGAGTGTGCTCGTCTCAAGGTCTTAAGTTTGATTATTCCCGATTCTAATTTTGATGGGTTAGTTTACCTTCTTAGGAAAAAAAACTACTTATGTTCAAAGACAACTTAACAGGAATTTTTTTTTTATTGGTTCCTCATAATTAGGGATGGGGGAGAAAAAGTCACATTGATGCCGAAAGACTACTTTTGGAAAAGTTCACTTTCTAACTAGAGATCAACTCAGACCATCTAAGAATCGCCTTCATTGTTCAAAGATTCTGAACACAAGATTCACCTATAAATAAAGTATCATCCGCATATTGAAGATGAGAAACCAACACCTCCGATCCCCAAACTTTGAAGCCTTTGAGAAAAAGAATTTTCACCACAACTTTCATTACAGAACCCAACCCCTCCGTCACCAGTAGAAAAAGAAAAGTAGCTAGCGGGTCGCCTCATTTTAGGTCTCTTTTAGCCAAAATACCTCCCCGGGTCCTTTAAGTTTCATGTTTGTTTCAGATAGATCCTTTAAGTTTCTAAGGTTTCAGATAGGTCCTTTAAGTTTCAAGTTTGTTTCGGATAGGTCCTTTAAGTTTCTAAGGTTTCAGATAGGTCCTTTAAGTTTTGAGTTTGTTTCAGATAGGTCCTTTCTATCAACCTCCGTTAAGCCAAAGTTGATATGTCCATTAAGCCAAAGTTGATCTGGTTGGGGAAAAAATTGATGCCAAGTGTCAGAGAGAACACCTCACCCACTTAACGGACATATTAGCTTTGACTTAACGGACAGAACAACTTTGACTTAACGGAGGTTGACAAAAAGACCTATCTGAAACAAACTCAAAACTTAAAGGACCTATCTGAAACTTTAGAAACTTAAAGGACTTATCTGAAACAAACGTGAAACTTAAAGGACCCAGGAAGGTATTTGGCCTCTCTTTTAATATTAACTTGTTTTGTTGGACTCCCATTGACGAATACCAACAAAGTACCCCAACACACACCTTCATCCAAGCACACCATTTTTCATTGAAGCCAAATATTTTCAACATGTACTCCAAGTAACTCTAACATACACGGTCATAAGCCTTTTCAAAATCAACTTTTAAAATCAAATAATCCTTCTTCTTTCTTTTTACAAAATCCACCACTTCATTGACCACCAAAACTCAACCTTCCGAAAATCTCCCCCTTAATGAAATCTAATTGGTTCCTTGCCACTATAGAATCAGTGACTGATCCCAAACGGCTAGTAAGAATTTTTTACAATAACTTGTAAAAACTTCCCAAAAGTGAGATTGACCAAAATTTGTCAAGGGAGAAAGGGTTAACCATGTTTGGAATTAAAGCTATCAAATAAGAACTAAAACTCTTGGGTGGTTTCCCATAACTTGCAGATAGGAGGAATTCTAATATGGTCACAAGACCAAATAAATAGTGTTTGGTCACACTCACATAAAGAAGTATTTTTTTAATAATAAAGAGAAAATTGATAAAAAAAAATAATTGAATATTTTGAGGATAATCTTTTTGTGTGTGTGTGTCCAAACACTATTAATTTGATCTTGTGACCATAGAAGAATACCTCTGTAAATAGTTCGAACATAATCTACGATTCCCCTTTGATTTTCTACCAAAAAGTTTTGTAGAAAACAAAATTGAAACCATCTGGACCCATATTCTTGTTTCAGATTCTTCTGAAAAATCTGTAACAAACCTCAAGTTTTCCTCCATATAAGGCAACGAGAACCAAACAGCATCTAGAGTTGGCCTCTTCAAACAAGTATCACTAAAATGTGGAGAAATGTGACAAACCACTTCATTGTGCACCACTACCGGTTTCACAAGCCACCCACCATCAGATTTAAGAGCCACCAATGAGTTAAACCTATTATTTCTTTCTATACAGGCATAGAAATAATTTGTATTTTCATCACTCCTTTTTAACGATCTCGAACAGGATCTTTGACCAACTAATTAAGCTATCTTTACTTTTTAAAAAAATCAAAGATTTGAAAAACAACCATTCTGCTCTACCACTTGTTCCGCTGTCAAGCCACTCCCCTCGCTTTGATAATCAAGACAAACCGCACGCTCTATCTAAGTCTTAATTTTGTCCTCCAAATATTCGTACACTTCCATATTCCACCCCTTAAAAAAAAACCTTTTAACACCTTTGACTTTTACCCTAACACGACACCCATTCAACCATTCAAAGGACAATCTCTTGAAGCCCCCAAAACAAATTCCTTAAAGTCCTTATTCTTGATCCATAAATTATTATATCTAAAAAAGGTTTTGGACCTCAATCAAACTCCTTATAACGAATGATAATCGGTAAATGATCTGAGACGTCTCTATGAAGACCCCAAATTAAGGTGACCAATTCCCCACTCGGCTTTCCAATTATGAGAAACAAACATACGATCCAAGCAACTCATACATTTTGCATTCAGTTGAACCCAAGTAATCCTCCTTCCAAAAAGAGGTAAGTCGGTAAGTCTTAGCATTTGAATAAAAAGATTAAAAAGTCGCAATTCTTCCTTCACTATACCACTCAACCTTGACAAGACCTCCCTAAAACCTTTATACCACTAATCTAGTTGCATTAAAATCACCAACACAACACCACAAGTCTTTCAAAATTTTACGTTTTTCCATCAAATATACACCATTGTTTCTCTTTTTTCAAGGAAAATACATGGTATACAAAAAGTAAGGACAATGCACCCCTTTCTTTTCACTCCTCCCCTCTAGACAAATGCCAAGGAAACATTGACCTTGGAACGAATAAATGAAGTTGCCCTTATTTTTATCCCACATTGTCAACAAACAACCACTTTTAAAAACTAAAGAAATAAAAGCCCACTCCACTTCTGAAGTCCCCCCCAAAGCTTAACACATAAGTTACCCATCACCAACTCTAGTTTTGTTTCTTGTACAGCCAAAACCTCCACCCTCTCCCTCCCAACAAACTCCAACATCTTTCGCCTCCAACACCTTGATGCCAAAAACATAAAATAAATGCAAATACAAACAAAATTAGAAGGACAAAATGATGCAAAAAATCTTATTTTATTATTATATCAATATATTTACAATAAAATAAAGCTTAAGCTTAAAACTTTTTAAGCTTATTACATAAAATATTCAAACCTAATGCTAGTCAATTAAAAACCATGAGCTAAACTAGTAGTGCAAGTTGATGAAGACGAAAGCAGGAGGCGAGGGGGAAGGAGAAAAAGATGGTGGCTGGGGTAAGGTTTGTTTCCTTTCTAGGGTGAAAGAGACCTTGATGGTCAATCTTGCGCACAGACAGACCAACGTGACACCCAGACAAAGAAGCGTGACACCAACCCCATTGACCGTTCATACAATCCCTGAATTTCCAAAGTAGCCTCTTTTTATGAATGGTCAATGATGGAAACACATTGTTGTAGAAGCAACAGGAAGAGAAATTGTGAGATGATGGTGTGAGAAATGGTGAAGGTTTGAAGGGTATTTATAGGGGATGTTTGTGAAGATAGTGTTGCATATATTGTAACGACTCATAATGGTGAGTCAAAAAAACGTGTTCAAAGGGTTTTACCATCAATTAAAACTGGTAAAAACCTTTGAAAAACGTGTTTCATGAGTTACTGAACACCATCCAAAACTCTTGACATGTTTTGGATTATGTAATCCAAAAATTATCAAAGCTTTTCAGATTATATAATCTGAAATGATTCAAAACTGGGTGAAAAATGAGAGAAACTTCGTACTTTATAAGGTCAGGGATGTTTTGGATTATATGATCCAAAAATATTATGTACAGGATTTTTTTTTGGTCCACATTGCACTGACAGTTTCTATGGTCCATGACGTCCAAAAAATTCTATAAAGAGGTGTCCCTGTTTTCATAACCAGTAAGAGGTTAACGATGGAAAAAACCATGAAAATTTCTGTCATTGATCCAAACACTGAGCTAGCTGCAATTTACGCTAACAATGTTCATTTAAACAAATAGATATATAGAAAATATAGATCCTCATCAACACATGTTGTTTGAGTGGTCCAAATTTCACACCAGTTTCTGTGATTCACGACGCACAATAATTTCTATAAATAAGTGTGTTTGGTTCAGTTGCTGTAAAACACAGCAAAAAATTGAAAAATCTTTCGAAAGATACGAACACCAGGAGGATGCTATGAGCTAGATCTTGTTGCCTTGATCTTTCCTCATTATGTTGCAGATCATATTCCGAATAGGTTCTTATGAACTTGATCCAGTTGACCTTCCAATCGATATATGTCAATTGGCAAGCCAACTAAATCAACTACAAAAGCACCTCTTCGAACACCTTCCGAGAAGATTCATCACTTCTGTTATTTTCTTTTTTTAATTTAAGTTGTTTAATAATTTTTGTACCTTTTTAAAAAAAAAAATCCAATGTCATTGGCCATGAAAGCCTACCAAAAATGAAACCTAAACACGGTCTGGTGCTATTCGGATTATACAATCTGAAAATATTTAGTCATGATTGAATTGTATAATCCGAAATTTTGCAGACTAGTTGGACGGTTCACCTCAGAGTTAATATTGATTAATATTGGAGTTCTAAGTTCATCTCATAGTTGAATCTGAATTGCTTTCTTTGTTCTCTCTCCTGCGATACATCAAACCATCACAAACCACCAAACTCACCGCCACCCACTTCCTCCTTCAAATCTAAACCCTTCCAGCACGATATAGATTCTCACCGTGGTGGTGTGACGAGATCTCAAACCTCCACATCACCTTCTTCGTTCGGTTGACGCCATCGTTTGTCCCTGTTTTGGCTCGGATCTTCCTCCCTTGTTGTTACGTTCTTGTAGCTGCCTTGCTGGGTGATTCGTAAGGTTCGGTTGTTTGATGATCTGTCGCATCTTGGTGTAGATGGATTTTTGAACCGGATCTGAGTCGTGTCTCACGGTGCTGGTGGTTCATGTTCGCGATAGCTGTTTTTGGTTTGTTACTCATGGTTGTGGAACTCCGTTGCTGTTTTGCTCGCTGGATGTGTTTTGTGTTGTCTGCGTCTCCGTTCGGTTGTTTGTATGCTTTTATTATTCTGTTTGTTCTGTTGTTGTTTGTTTTAGTAATTCGATACGAGATTGGGTGACTTAGACTTGTACTCACTTTATAGTAGTTGCGTGTTTGTGACTCAAAAACCTGAAAGGGTCTGGTTCTGTTAACCCGAAAGGGTTTGGTTACTAACGTATTGGACTCATCCCTCGATCTGTGTTCTAACGCGTCTGTTTGATTTGTGTTTGGCACTTGGATTTTGACACTGTGTTGGCAGTCGATCCATTCGCCGAAATTAAACCTTAATTGTTCTTTACAGATGTTCACTTTTCATATTTTTTTTGTAATTTGGTTTCACGCCCATACACGGGTTCGCTGGGTTGCGCCTGTGATTAGTGAATTTTTTTTGTTAAGATAGATTAAGGTTGATCTCTAGGTTCGATTATAACGTTGTATCTCTGTATTTTTGGGTCAAGTCTAATGCCCCCCCAATCTTTGTATCTCGTCTTTTTATTTTATTTAATTTCCTTTTGACTAAAAAAAAAAGACTAGTTGGATGGTGGCATTTCACCAATGGTTTGGACGGTTTGTGGTGTGTTTAATGCATTTTTGGTCGGTTGGACCTTGGAAAACGTTTCCTTTAACTGTAGTTATTATTTAGGACTGGTTTAAGGCTATAAATAGGCTTGCATGTTCAACAAATTCATTCATTCTTCACTTCCCATCTTTTCTTACTTTTTCTTTAAATAGTTTTAGGAGTGTTTATGATATCATGGTCACTGTTGCCGATCATAGAATTTCTGCAAATATTTTGCAGTTTATGCGAGGATTCTACTACAGTCAGCAGAGACCTTTGACATCAAATTAAACACAAAATATACAGTTCGTGTTTTCTCAGATTCTAAAATCCGAATTCCCCTAACAATTTAGTTTGGATTTTAAAATCCAAAATAGGGATATTTTGAAAAAATTTATCGAACGCACAAAATGATAGTAGGGTGAAAAAAATAATAATCAAAATGTTATTCTTCTGGACCCTGGTTTCATGGCTCAAAATGAACGTTCGAAGCTTTCGGATAGATCCCACGGATTGGTTTTGTAAAACCAAACTTCTTTTATGATACATGGGGAAAAGGTAAAACACTTGTTTTTACTAAACGAAAAAGTAAAAACATATGCACAATCAAAACTAAAGCGAGCCTTGCATTGTCTAGTGGATGGTCTAATTAATTTGTATCTTATGAAAAGGATACAGAGAAAATCTTGTATTGCCTAGTGGAATATCCTTTCCTTTTTGGCATGACCACTTCATGAAGCTACTACTTCTAGTGGAGGCTCCAATACCTTAACTTGCCATAATATTAATGTTAAAAACAACTGGTTTTCTTTTCTTTTTTTTTAACAAAGTTGTTCTTTTTTTATATAGATTCCTTCCACCAAAGGTAATCTTATTTGAGGTATAATAGACACTAAATATGAATTTACCAATCGATATTTTTACATTTATTCGTTATGTTATATGAGTTTAGCAACATCTACTAAACATGTGTCGTGTTTGAAAAAAAGATATTTGTGTACTAGAACTTGTTCGTTACAACTTATTTTGTAAAAACAGATATAATAAATTTTTGAAGTTTTCATCCATTTGTTAAACATTCTAAATAAACAGTGTCTAAAAACTACAACAAATGATTTTCTATAACTAAAAAACATAGGATCCATTTGCCCCTCTCTTCTTTTGTTTGGTTTCTTCTCTCTTCATTGGTTCTTCTGTTTGACTATTCTCTTTGTTCATTTAAATCTTCTCTATGATGGTTCATCTCTTTGATTGTTGTTTCCTCTTTGGTTGCTCGTCTCTATGTTTGTTTCTCTATGTGGGTTATCTTCTCTACGATGGTTACTTACTTTGGTTAGTCCTCTTTGTCAATTATGCTATTAGTTAGTTTGGTTTATTGTCATGGTTAATTTTGTAACAAACTTAAAACTCGGTAAGCTTTAACTTGATGGGTCTGAGTTTATATTATTGATTTTTTTTTGTTTTTTGTTTGACAAACTTGTGAAGTTTCTTGTTGTTGCATCGTGGGTTTAAGGGGATGTGTTAGATAATAAAATCCTAACCGTGTCTCTCTCTTTCTTTTTTAAATCTCAATATTGTTAACTATAAAAGCGTCTTCAAAAGTTTAAATTGTTACTCTCCCTTTTTTAAAATAGTCTTGTTTAAGGTTTTAGCATACAATTAAAGAAATACAATAAAGTTGTCAAAATAGTTAGCACACATTTGCGAAACTAATCTTATTAACTTTCCAACTAATATGTGAGTACATAAGAATTTTAAGTTTGACATTTAAATTATGAATATATATGAGGAGATTCTTTTCAGTATACTCTCTGGTTAAGATACCGGCGGCATATCCTCTTTTTGGGATAGATTAATGTTGTATCTTATAATAAAGAATAATTTAACATATTTGTCTTATGAATATCATTGTTTTCATGTCTTTATTAATTGTTTTTGCTTTTCTTTTATGTTTTGCTTTTAGAAAGTCCCAATAATTTTTTAGAAAAAGGTTGCTTTCAATAAGCTTAAGCGAAAATGAAGACACTTGTCCTGTTTCCCAAGTCTGTGAACAAAAAGACTAACTGCGTTTGTAGAGGAAAATAAAAAATACGCAACTACAAAAGTTGTCGTGCATCTAGTACTTCAACTTTTAGTTCCATTAAGCTTGAAGGGAAAATGGAAGTAATTATAGCAGCAACAAACTATCCAATTTTATTTTATTTTTTCTTTAAAATTATTATTATTTTTTTTATAGATGGATTCTAGGGTGAGGGTTCAATTAAGTCCATCACCGGTGTACCACTTTATTTGACCATTGGATTAAATAAGACCATATGAACTCATTATTTGTGGCCACATTGGATCTAATATTTCCTCTTCACAACCTGTTCTTTCTCTTGCCTAAACAGATCACATTTCGTCCAACACTGAATCGAAAAACTGAAAAGAAAATACAAACTAACATCAAATAAAAGACGTTTAGGGAAATTTTAAGAAAGAATAGAATTGAAGAATGAAAAAAAAAAAAGAAAAAAAAAGGGGGGATTTTGACGGCTACTCCATTGATGAATTCAAGTAAAAATATGTTTTCAAATGAGTATTTAATTTATATGAATTAGGAATATCATAAAACAATTTAACTG
>Ga0228711_1007458_pt1 | contig 15844 bp, 12 predicted proteins | sample MedpolnodulmetaG_2_FD_177996 | JGI IMG/M metagenome (GOLD analysis project Ga0228711, IMG submission 177996) | Root nodule microbial communities from Medicago polymorpha collected in Santa Monica, California, United States - brown nodules | ecosystem: Host-associated > Plants > Roots > Nodule...
CCCCTCCCCTTGCTAAAAAAAAAAAAAAAAAGTGTACAAAATATTTCCTTAAAAAAAAAAGTGTACAAATTATTGTTAAAAAAAAGGCATAAAATTGGCGCAATGCATTTCTTTTAGTATATTAAATAAGTGTACAAAATATTTCCTTAAAAAAAAAAGTGTACAAAATATTGTCAAAAAAGAAAGGCATGCAATTCATTCAAAAAAAAATGTACAAAATATTGTCAAAAAAAAGGCAAGAGGATAGGAATGAAATTGGTGCGATGCATTTTTTTTATATAGAATTTGTTAAGTTAAATTACTGCTAACCTAATACAGCAAATGAATGGAAAAATATTAGGTTAAATTGTTGCAGACCTAACAAAATTAATAAATAAGGATTAGGGTAGCCGAGTTTGCATGGAAATTAGGGTATTCTATTTGTAAACGTATTAAATAAGTGTAGAAAATAGTGTAAAAAAAAAGGCAACAAGATATTAATGAAATTGGTGCAATACATTTTTTTAGTATTAAATAAGTGTACAAAATATTTCCTTAAAAAAAAAAGTGTACAAAATATTGCCAAAAAAAGGCATAAAATTGGTGCGATGCATTTTTTTAGTATTAAATAAGTGTACAAAATATTTCCTTAAAAAAAAGTGTACAAAATATCGTCAAAAAAAAGGCATGAAATTGGTTAAAAAAAACGTGTACAAAATATTGTAAAAAAAAGGCATGAAATTAGTACGATTAATTTTTCTAGTATTGTGTACAAAATATTGTAAAAAAAAGGCAAGAGGATAGCAAAAAAAAAAGACAAGAGGATAGGAATGAAATTAGTGCGATGCATTTTTTTAAATGGAATTTGTTAGGTTAAGTTACTGTTAACCTAATACAGCAAATGAGCGGGAAAATATTAGGTTAAATTGTTGCAGACTTAACAAAATTAATAAACAAGGATAAGTAACGTAACATAATAGGTTAAGTATAGCGAGACGGGTAAACATTTATAAGTAAGAGATTAGGTTAAGTATAGCGAGACGGGTTAACGGTTATTCCTTTCCAAAAAAACAGCTTATAATTAGGAACATAATTTTATTTTACTTTAGATAAACATTAAATGCAAAAGGGTTAACATTTAGAAATAAGAGATGACATTTTGCATAAATTAAATCTAGGGTTAATATAGTAAAGTCATGCGAAAAAATTAGGTTAAATCTAGGGTTAATATTGTGTCACGGGTTAACAATTAGAAATAAGAGATGACATTTTGCATAAATTAAATATAGGATTAATATAGTAAAGTCACACGAAAAAATTAGGTTAAATCTAGGGTTAATATTGCGTTACGGGTTAACATTTAGAAAGAATAAGAAATGACATTTTGCATAAATTAAATCTAGGGTTAATATAGTAAAATCACATGAAAAAATTAGGTTAAATTTAGGGTTAATATTGCGTCACGGGTTAACATTTAGAAATAAGAGATAGGGTAATCAGTTTTGTTTAGGTTTCATAAAAAAAAAGGGACGATTTTCATAAAAAAAGAAAAGGGTACGATTTTCTTTTGTTTTTAATAAAAAAAAAAAAATAGGTTTGTGTTATTTTTCATAAAAAATAGGGTAATTAGTTTAGTTTAGGTTTCATAAAAAAAATAGTGGACGGTTTTCTTTTGTTTTTAATAAAAAATAGGTTTGTTTTGTTTTTCACAAAAAATAGGAGTCAATTTTCTTTTGTTTTTAATAAAAAATAGGTTTGTTTTGTTTTTCTTAAATAAACAGGGTAATTAGTTTAGTTTAGGTTTCATAAAAAAACGGGGGATGATTTTCTTTTGTTTTTAATAAAAAATAGGTTTGTTTTTTTTTCATAAAAAATAGGGTAATTAGTTTAGTTTAGGTTTCATAAAAAAATAGGGGACTATTTTCTTTTGTTTATAATAAAAATATAGGTTTGTTTTGTTTTTCATAAAAAATAGGGTAATTAGTTTAGTTTAGGTTTCATAAAAAAATAGGGGACAATTTTCATAAAAAAAAAATAGGTTTTTTTTGTTTTTTAATAAAAGGAAATAATAGGAGGATCTGTTTATTTTGCAGAAAAATTAGGAGTATTTGTTTATTTTGATTAGGGGCGTAAGTGGTTCGGACAAAACCAACGAAACCGAAAATCCAAACCGAAAAATTATCCGACCTTGTTTGGTTCGGTTTGAAACTGATCCGAACCAATTGGAACCGATCTAGTTTGGTTGGGTTCATGGTTTTTGATTTCGAGATCCGTGAAACCGATGAACCAATCTGATGATAACTACACTCCTTATTTTACTAATATTATCCTACCTCACATAAACTTATGGTTAGGCCCAAAATTAAACAAAATGTTTTTTAATCCATTTATTTTCTCTCATCTTCATCTCATCTCGTCAGTTGACGATTCACGTTGGAGTTGGATTGATTTAGTTTGGATGTTTTTATTTAATTTCATGATGATTAAATTTCAGAATGTTTTAATTTCAGTTTGCATATATTTGTTATTTTGACTATGTTTTAATTTTAGGATGTTGTTTTTGGAATTTTTGTGTTTGTTGATGAATGATGTATGTATGGATCATGAATGATTAAAATATTTGAGTTTGATGAAGTGGTTTTTGAAGAATGATGGATGAATAAATCTTGGATCATGTGTATGAAATATTGAGTAAGGTTGGTTATAAAAAGTTGTTTGAAAAATAGAGAGCTTGAATAAACAAAATATGAAATACAATTATACAAAGATCTATGAAATATTTTGTGAGAATATGAATTTTTTTTTTAATTGTATTTTTAAATAAACCGATTAACCGAACCAAACCAATTAGTTTGATTTGGTTTCTTTTTTGAAAAACAATGAAAACCGAACCAATCCTAACCGATGAAGGTTTCATCGGTTCAGACATTTTTTTGACTGAAAACCAATCCAAACCGAACCGTTACACCCCTAATTTTGATGGAGCGATTTGTTTATTTTGATTTTCATAACGATTAACATTTTGTTTAAATAAAATAGGGTTATTATAGTAAAATTAAGCAGAAAAATTAGGGTAAATCTAGAGCAAAATATTGCTTAAGGGTTAACTTTAAGTAATAAAAGATATACAAATGTGATAGATCGTTTTGGGCTAGCTTCTTATCCTTACAATTTTACCCTTCCTTTAAATCATTTAATTTACTATTTTATCATTTTTAATAGTTTAAAAATATGGTAAAATTGCATGCATAAAAAAGCTAACCCCCTTTATATATTGTTATTAAAAAAATAAAAATCTCCTTTTTATATATTGTTATTAAAAAATAAAACTCTTATGATGTGTTTGGATGGGTGAATGTTTTGAGAAAATGTAATGTTTTGAAGGAATCACAATACTTCGAGGTAAATTTCATTGTTTGGAGAATAATTTGAAGAATTCTCAAAATGATGGAAATTTATGAAGTATTTTGTTCAAGTTAAATTTAGAGAATTTCAAATGACACCTAAAAGTTAAGAATTTCAAAAAATTTCATTGTTATAATTTTTTCAAATTTTGCATTTTGGTCCTCAAATTTTCAATTTGACCCCAATAAATTTTCAAAAAAATTGCAAATTGACCCCTCAAAAATTTTGAAATTACAAAATTGACCCCTAATTTCAATTTTCAAATTTGGCCCAAAAAATTAAAATTTATAAAAATTGCCCAAAAATGACAGCAATGAATTTTTTTTATTACTTCATCCAAACAAAAATATTGAGAAATGAAAGTAATTTGATTGAATCATTTAAATTGCCTGGAATTCTAAATTTTCCAATTACCTCATCCAAACACACTCTTATCCTCTCTCAATTTAACCCAAAAGAACGTACGACAAAATAATGCTAGCAACACTTACTTTTTAACACTCTTTTCTAGCACTCACCCAATCATAAACATACTTCCTTTTCTCCTCACAAACTCGTAAAAATTAACACTGCATGGTTACGACATGGTCACGAATTAAACTCCCATTTCTCTTCAGAAACGCAAACCCCCAATCCCCATGGTTACGAATTCCAGCACTTCTCTCTTACGTACAAGGCACTTCTCTCTTTCTTTCTCCTTCGATTTCTTTCTCCTATTCCTAGTTACCTCAATTTTTATTCTTTATTTTTTATGCAAACAAAGTGTTCGACAAAATTCCTCACAGAATTGTTTTTCCTATTACAAAGAATAACTTACTTGAATACAATTTCTTACAATGTTACAATGTATAATTTTTGTTGAATACAATTTTGGGAGAATGATTAATTTTTATCCCAAGAAAATAGTCAAGTGTGCCTAAATTCTTTTAGAGAATTCTGAATGAAATAGAGACTAGAGTTTGAATGATAGCTTTAGAGCCTCCTATGATGATTATATCAACATACACCGGTAGAAAGATCAGTAAGTTTTGGTATGAAGATTAAAGAGAGATGGATTACATTTGCTTTATTTAACACCAAATTTAAGTAATTCAGCCTTTAGTCTTTCAAACCACGCTATGCAGAGCCTGTTTGAGCCTATTGAGAGCTTTGTGTAGCGTACAAACAAGTGAATTATTACTTGATTCAAAGCCGTGGCTGAATCATATAAACTTCATTAAATATTGTTGATGTTTTAGTTGTTGAATTGCCCAATTCTTCGTCACTGTAAGAGTGAAAACAATCCTCACAGTTACTAGTTTCACAACTTTTGATGGAACCCCTTTGCAACCAGAAATGCTTTATACTTATTAATACTCCCATCAGGATTCTCCTTGACCCCGAAAACCAACTTGCAATCTATAGCTTGCCTATTAGGAGACTAGAGACCAAGTATTATTTGCTAGTAAGGCATTATATTCAGTATTCATTGCAAGATGCCATTTTGGGTCCTTGAGTGTTTGTTTGTGACTTGGGTTCGATGTGAGTAAGAAGGAGACTGGGTTGCAGAATACCAAGTTTGACTTTGGTGTTTATAGAGTGAGTGTTTTGAGGGTGAATACGATGCGGCTTAGGTGGTGAAGTAGCAACAAGGAGAGGTGTGGGTGTATTTGGAGGGGAACTGGAAGGTGACAATTTAGTGAGAGGAGTAGGATTTAATATGTTGCTAGCAGAATTATTTGGTTCAGAAGGAGAATTATTGTTGCTAGCAGACTTTAAATCCTAACCAGCAGAAGGACTAGAACAGTAAGAATTAGATATAGGAGGACTGGAAATAGGACTCATTCTTCTGGCACCAGTGGAGTGTAAGAATCAGTATTGGTTGTTCACGGTGCTTCGGTGTGGCGTAGGCGGAGTCTTTGCGGCGGTGGAGAAAAGCACCTGCAAGCACGTTAGATGAATATTGCAATAGAAATTTTGAGTTTGTTATTATGAAATCTGACATTTATATAAATGCCAAGAGTTGTGACAGCTGTAAATATCTGACAGTTGTTATCTAATCTAACTATAATTTGCTATACAAGCATAGTTTTAAAACTCGGTTCGGCCATTGACTTGGTAGGGGTACTGAGTCACTGGGTCAATGGTTGAACCATTGAGTCATTGGTTGAACCGCATGACTGAACCGGATCAACTCGGATGACTCGGTTAGATAACTCGGTCTTGAGATTAAATTTATATAGGTATTTAACCGGATTGAATCGGTGACTTGGTCACTTTAAAAACTAAAATAATGACACCTGTAAAATAAAAATAAATATCCAACAATAATAATTTCATAAAACTAAAATAATGACCCGGTCTTCATAACAAATTTTTTTTTAAAAAAATCATGACACTTAAATATAGCAAAGTTTAGTTAACAAAAGCCTTTGCAATTTCGATTCTTTAAATATAATAATTACAAGTCAGAATTGTTCACATTCCATTGTATGCTGTGTTGGTTTGGTGCTATGTCCAAGACTTCCTGCGCCTCTGTTAGATCCTCTCTGACTGCAATTTTCAATTTTTGTAAAAAAAATATATTTATTAACCCTTGCTTTGACCCGTCCGGTTCACTATGACCCGCGGTTCGCCGAGTTTCGCCGGTTTTGACCGGTTCACAACGGTTCATACCGGTTTAGTTACTTAAGCGATCCAGTAACCGAACCGGACCGGTTACCCCACCGGTTCACGATTCAACCAGTTCGACCGGCCGGTCCGGTTTTTAAAACTATGTATACAAGTATCACTAAGGAGTCTAAGATAACTTACAAATATGACAAGATGATGCATATGATATATGCGCACCACCATGAGGGGGGAGTGTTGCGATATTTAAAAGTTGTGACAGTTAAGTTTTATATTCACTATTTATTGTATTGATTAATCTTTCTTATATAAATGTACATTCTCCTCACATAATATGGTATATTAAACATATTTTCAATCTTAAAAATGTTTAGTTATATTTTTTCATTTCTTTTGTTTTTTGGGTTGTTTTGTTGAATATAAGAGATTGGTTGAGATATTTTATGTTTTTATTTTTATTATACTCAATCTTCAATTTGACTAAAAAATTTCTCATGTGATCAATTAGGTGACTGAATCCGTGTTGACAAAAAAAAGGTAGAAATGTCATCAATTGCAAATAATAACAGGTTTACTATATCTCACAGTGACTTCTACTTTAAGTATTTTCATTTACTTTCTCTTTGCAAAATTTCTATTATTTTGTTGATTCTCGTGTAACATTTTCCTTATTCAACGCTAATACACATTGTCTCAATCTTTTACAGAATATGGACAAAATTTTACAGAATATGGACAGTGACTTTGGCCTTTATATCAATTATCAGTATTTTCATCTCTACCATCTATATGGCTTTCTTCAAGGAGTCGTCTGTGCTTTTAGTAATAGATACCGCCATGAATGGAATTTTTATGATGGACTGGGTTCTTGGCTTTTTTGTTGCTTACAAATATGATGTGACTCATTCACAAATAGCATGGAATTATCTTGTGAGGAACTATTCGGTCTTAGACTTAATTTCTTCAGTTCCGGTACAAGTTTTCAAATTGCTACCCAATCAGAACACGGTGGTATACGCCGTACTCTGGATTCGCTTTTGGCGTCTAAAGAAACTTCTAGCTTGGACTTCAAAGTAAGTGTTGTGACTTATATAATTTTATAATTATTAGCAATTATTGAGTTTTATAATTATGACTAGTATTTCAAAAGTGATAGAGGACGACCTAGGAAAACTATAAGAGGTTTTATAATTATCTCTAATAATGAGGATAGGAGTTGGAAGAAAAAATATGGAACTTAGATACTATCCCTAGACATCAAACATTCCTATGGAGGATGATGAATAATTCTCTTCCTGTCAGGGATGAATTGATAAAAAGAGGCATTAACTGCTCTATGATATGCCTCAGATGTAACAGGAGTATTGAAACCATTAACCACATAATGATGCAATGCATAAAAGCTAAGATATGGTTTGGATGTAAGCTCAACATCAATCTTGGGGATAATACATTAGATTTTAAGGATTGGGTCAATTTTATGATAAATAATTTGGACAAAGAGAACTAAGTTATTTTGCAGCGATTGCAAATGGAATATGGATGGCTAGAAACATGCAAGTCTATGAGAACTCAGACATACCAGAGGAGATGACAATACTGCAAGCAGATCTCAGCATCACTAACTTCAAAAAGGCTACCAATCAGATCTGGAATCTGCACCAAAACCACAGTAATGCTTGTTTGCTTAATAACCCTGGCACAAAAAGGCAGCATAATAGAGATCAGCGAGGTAAAAGGAAAAAACCTCAGTCTAGAACTATTAAAATGAATACAGATGCAAGCTTACACGAAGATGGTACCTGGGGTATGGGAGCTGTTGCTCGTTTGATGATGACGGTGAGATCCTGGCATCGGCGACATGGAAGTCTAACGGGCGGAGGCAGTGGCTCTCTATAAGTGAACCTCGCGGTGGAATGACGCTTTCGGACAGTGGAATTTGAAGGAGATAGTGAAACTTTGATGAAAATCATGAGAGGAACCCTTGATATTCCCAGAACATATGTTGGTAACATCGTGTTTGGCATCAAATGTAGATTATCCTTGTTTGAAATGGCCACTTTTAGTCATACAGGTAGACTTAGCAACAAACTGGCCCATGTTTTGTCTCAACATGCTTATGTTGAACCTGATAGAATTTGGATAGAGGATTTACCAACGGCTGCCATGTCCCAATTAGTATCTGACCTTAACAACTAATCCAATTCTTTCCTTTCAAATAAATAAATAAGTTTCCAAGAGAGAATTAGAGATAAGTAAATAACCTTTTTTTTACAAAAAGTGTACAGTTATCACAACTTAGTTATAGTATTTTACAATGATGTTATGTATACAAGTTTACCCAACATCAAGGGATGTTATGTATTTTACAAAACTGACATGTGTCGGTCACCGTACATAGTTGGGATACACTAATAACTAAGCTAGGCTAACTAGACACTTTTAGTCAAAAAAAAGTTTAAAAAATATTATTTTTTTCAAAAGTAAAAAACTGACAGGGCACCGGTGAAAGCCGGAGCACCGATGACTCATGGCGGCAGACCGACGGTGGTCTGATATCTAGACAGTGCTGCGATAAATTTATAATTTTAATTAATTATAAAATATTTTAAAACAATTGCTTTATGTCTTTTTTCTTTCAATAATAATACATAAGTGGGCCTCAAAGCCTTTCACACTAATCCTGCAAATAAGTAGAAAAATAGTGGGCTGGGGCTAAAAATATTATCTCCACAAGGAGGCCTGAAATATAGTGTTCTTGGTGGGGGCGGCTTATAAAGTTGAGCTTTATAATTTGGGGTTTCATTGACAGGTAACCTTCAGCTTCTATATAAAGCTACTTGTAAATGTTTCTATTCATTCAGTGAGAATCAGAAATTGATAAAAAAAAAAAGGTGGTTAGAAATCTTCTATGAATTTTACATTGTGAAATACAAAGTCATTCTAAACTGTTGAACTTTGTATCCAGAGCAAGGCTCAAAGTCCTTTTTTTATGGGCAGTTCAGCCGACGTCAAGTCTTACCCCAGTTAATTTTTCAGTATGTTATTCATACAAAAGAAAAAGAGAGAATTGTATCTTATGTGGTCATCACCAAATGAGATACGTGCCACACCATCGTGACCAAACAATGTCGGTCTACCCTCGTCTGAAACCACGACGTTAAATACTCCTTAAAGACTCTAGATTATGATTTGTGTCACAAACATGTTAGGGTGTCTTTTCCAATACTACCAATAAAAGATCCAAGTCTTAATTTAATACTGTGGACTTTGATATTTAAGGTCTTAGATGTGTATCTACAAATTTAGGATATTAGTACACTATGAGAGTGTTTCATTTTTTATGAATATTTTATTTTTGTTTATTTTATGATAAAATTTTCTTTTTTGTACAGGATGGAAGAAACCCCAAACCCAATATGTTGCTTTTGGATTCGGTGTGTGAAGCTTGCGAGTGTAAGCATTTGACATGTATTTGGCATATTATGTTTATCAAATTTTAAAATAGAATAAGATTTATTGACAGAAAATAGACTAACAATATATCTGATATTTATATAGCTTGTCCTTCTTTATATACACTTGTGGGCATGCATGTTTTACCTACTTGCTTCAGCCGACGTTGACGCGCAGCTGTCGTGGACCAAAGGAAGGGAAATTTTTTTTAAGCTAGAGTTATGGAGAAGATATGTTACTTCTGTGTATTTCGTCACAACGATATACTCAACTGTTGGCTTCGGCGACTTTCATCCATCGACTGATAAGGAGATGATTGCTTATCTAGTCTATATGGCTCTAAACATGGGTTTTGGAGCTGGTTTGTTTGGACAGTTCATCAGTTTGGCAGTCAAAACGACTAGGCCTACAGACAAATATGTGAGTAATATTTTCACCAATTTGGTATGTAGAGGCCGTTGGGTGAAGTTTTTTATCGTTTTCATATCCTCTCTTTCCTATTATCTTTTCTACCACAAACTTATTGTGTTGATTTCACCTTTAATGCAATAAAATCAGCGTACATCAAAGGCAGGAAAAGGAAGGCGACGCTTTAGGTTGTATGCCAAGAGAAAAGGTACATACTTGTCATGTTGTTTCTAGTTAAACTATAATTATGATTATCAAGTAAATTACAATTTAATCAATGAATTTATTCTATAAAAAAAAGTATATAAATTCAAGTCAATATTTTGACATTTGGTATGGTTTGAATATTGGAGAAATTAAATAACTTGGTTTATACAACAACAACAACCAAGCCTTATCCCACTAAGTGGGGTCGGCTACATGGATCAAAGTACGCCATAGCCCATAGTGTTCTATCCTAAACCATATTTGGATCAAATAACTTGGTTTACAATGTATATTATTGAAAACCAAGTGATTGAGCACAAGTAGTTAATGAGCTTTCCCTATAACAAATTTTAAAGAGAACCTGAGTTCGAGTTCGATTACTAGGGATTAATAGGGCCCGGCTGAACTCCGGATTACTAGGGCCCGTCACAACATCTTTCTAGCAAAAAGTGGAGGAGGAATCAATATAACTAGGGCAAGGTATACTAAAACGTCCTCGGACAAAGACCTGGATACAAAGCAATTCAGATAAAAGAGAAATTGATAGCCTTTGTATCAGTAGTAAAGTGAGAGGTTGGAAGATCTTAAAGTTGTCCCTGGTTCTTTTCTTAATAAGAATTAAGAATGCAATGCACAATAGGTATGGCTATCAAGGACAGGAAAAGAATAAAGAGAAGGGACGTGATACAATAAATCAGAAACAAATGAAATTCTTAAGAGAAAGATATGGTCTATTACCTGGTGAGAATTCCAATAATTTCAATCTACATATTTGACCACTGACTAACATCGCCGGCCATTTCAACCACCGGAGCTTTGCGCTTTCATAAACAAAAATGATTTTAGAATGTCTCAAATTGAAAATTCATAAGAAAACGCAAAGGAACATCGATGTACTTACTCCAATCCAAAACCCAACTAAGGATATTAACAGATCTGGAAGATGGAGGAAGCGTCCGATCTGGTTTGTTTAAAGTGTGTTGTGTTTCAACCACGCGTGCGTGCGTGTTGTACTTCACAGCCAGTTATGTCTTTTTTGTGTTTTGTTTAACTTAGTACGCGTGTGTGACCAATGGGAAATTAGGATTAGAACAAATTGAAAATTAATAGGAGTATTAATTTAATTTAATTATTTGAATAAAAATGATAAAATTGGATTATTATTTTTTTCTACTAATTTGTCCACCCTCACTTCAAAAAGACTAAGCTACCCTTATGTTTTATTTCATATTACGTTACGTTGCATTTGTGTGCGTTTCAACTTGTAAGTGCAGGTGCTTCTTCTCTCTCTGGTAAGAAGGATGGTGACTTTGATTGTGCCCCGGTAATCCATTTTATTTCAATATATTCATGTTTTCAATTTAAGAAAATAAGATTTGATTTTTAAATTGTGATTTTTGTGTGTTTCCTTTTGCAGGGTGCTGGACTCAAGAATATAGACAATACTTGTTTTATGAATGCAGTTTTACAAGCTTTTACTCACATTGTGCCTCTGCATAGTGGTCTTCTACATCCTGATTTAAAGTCCCATCATTGTCTCCGTAAGCATTTTTATTTATTTATTTTTTAACATCAAGATTTTGATTTTTGGAAATGGGAATTGTTTGATTTGATTCTCAGGTGCTACTGAGAACAGATTCTGCATTCTTTGTGCGCTGCAAAACCACTTTACCAAAGCTGTACATCCTCAGAGGCACACAGTCGATCCTTCTGAGCTTTATAATGGATTGCAATGTATCCTTTTTTTTTTCTTTTTCTTTTAGTGTTGTTAATTGTGAAAACTTATTTATCTATCTATTAATTAAATGTACTGTGAATTGTGATCCATGACATACATGCAATAGCTTTCATGCCTAAGTATGAAGAGGGTAAGCACGAGGATCCACACGAGTTCATGATTGAAGCCTTGACTGCACTGAAAAAATGCTTGCCACCCTACGATAATCTAATTGATAACACATTTGGGGGTATTATTGTTGAGCAGGTATGATGCGCATTAATCCTATTCTTTCCCTTGTAGTTTAATTTTAAATTATGGTCAGTATTTATGTTTCAGAAAAAAATATATGATCAGTATTTACATTGCACAGCATTTAAAGGAATGTCTAGAACTACAAATTAAAGCATTTAAATTGTACAGTGATTCTTTGCATTCTCAAATTCATACAATGGATACAACTATAATTACAATTAAGATTATAAACTATTACCATGACATTGTTGATACTGAAATTATGCTGATTGTAGATAAGTTTGGCTTAGCATGCCACAATTGTAATTGTGATAAGAAAACCATGTTTCTTTGTGCTTTTGTTATTCTCAGATTATTTTAATTATACACTTTTTTTATGTGTTTTTTTCAGCTTCGATGTTGCTCCTGTGAAAAGACTGGTGAAAAAGGAAACTGGGAAGTGTTTGATCTGAGTTTAGGCATAAGCAATGCAGATGACATTCAGACGGCCCTTGACATTTACCTCGGTATCACAAAGATTAACGGACCTTGTAGCATCTGCAATAAGCAAGGAATCCTTGAGACTCAGTATTGGCTTCGAGAAGCTCCTTCTGTTGTCGTAATTCATTTAAAAAGGTTTGTGGTTGACCCTGATAGTCAAGAATGTCACAAAGATCCCAAGACTGTTGGCTTCGAGATGGATTTGGATATGAAGCCATATGCCTTAAAGCCCTCCGATAGAAATGTAAGCTTGGAATTCATTTTACGCTTTCATACATTTTTTCAAGTTTTGGGCTTGTAGGTAAATCAATTTTGTTCCAATCATGGTTTTTAATTGTGGTTTTTATGTTGCAGCCACAATTGCATTTGTGGACCGCAATTTAAAACCACTGTTCTGATTTCTCCATTTCAATTCCACATTGTTTGACTCGTTTTTTATTTAACAGGGAGATTGGAAATATGATCTATGTGCCATTGTTGAACACGTAGGAGCTTCAGTTAATTCAGGGCATTACATATGCTATGTTCGTTGTGCTGGAGATCAATGGTATTCGATGAATGACGCTGTGGTAATGGAAAATTCTTTCTGTAGGCTAGATTAACCCTTTTTACCTGTTTATATGGTTTTTGTTTGAAATTAAAAAGTAATAGTATTTGATTAATGCCTGCCACTTTTTCAAAATTTTAAGTGGCACATAATTTAAACCTTACTAGTAATTTACTACATTAAATGACTACCTTTAATTTTGTCAGAGGTTTCTTTTTCAGATAGATGATTGTGCTTATTTAATGAATGTTTTGTCAATTTTGTTGTTATTTATAAGTTCAAATGTGAATTATTCTCAGGTGACTAAAGTTTCTGAGGAAGCAGTCATGTCCAAAGAAGCCTACCTTTTGTTTTATTTACGGAAAGATACACCCTGGTTCTCTAGTCAGGAGGTGCTGAATTACGCAAATAAGGTTGAACTGTCAACACAAGCTACTGCTTCAAAGAAAGGGGTAATAATATTGGTTTATTGCAATTCAGTTACTTTATGTAAAATAAAACTGTGAATGAACTAATAAATTGCCCTAATGTGTCTCTCTCAATTGAACGTATATACTCAATTTTAAATGCCAATTTATTTTATGATCATAATAATGCTACATATATGGTATGGCTGATTTGCTATGGCTTTAAAAATTCCAACGCTTGCTTTCAATGGTTTTTTTTTAAGCAATTACTTCCAATGGATGACATTATATATATTGTGTATGACAATGAAAAAGCAGTTGAGCATGTCAATTATTGACATTAACCAGCTGAGTTGTTGCTTGGGAATCAGAAAGGAAGAATAACCTAAGGTATGCAGTTTTTAAGGTTTAGTTTTTTTACTATCACTATGGTGTCAATTAAAAGTTCTCTCTTCTTTATCATATTCTGTTGAAATAGAATAACCCAAACTTTTATTAGAGAGAAACTTAGGAGAGTGCAAGTACTTTGAAAAAATTGAAATATTTTTATTTTATGTAGTTTTGGAAGTTTAATTTTTCTTGAGTCTTTCTTTTTTATGTAGTTTTATTTTTCATGATATATTACATTATAAGAATATTGAATTTTCTTTTTAGGGATTTCTACTACAACAAGAACAAAAGGTAAAATTTGTATTTCCTAATTTAGCTCACCACTTTTATGAATCAAATGTTGTGTTTGGGAGTAAGGTTGTGAAAAAAGGGAAAACCAGAAAAGAAAATTTTTGTTTGTGTTGTCATGAGTTGAATTTGGGAGAATGGCTGCAAATATTTGAGCTGATTTATAAGTCTAAGTTGGTTATTTTAATTTGTTGCAGGATATTTTACTAGTGGCACGTTGGGATCAGATGAGGAGGCGGTAGCTAACAATGAACAAGGAGGGAATGATAAATGATTTAGGCATTGAACTTATGTAGGTTTGGTATATGGAATATTGAACTTTGGTGCCATCTTCATAAGTCGAGATCATAAAGTTGGGTCGTGTGTTAATATACGTATACTTTGTTGGATTTGACATGTTGATTGATCATATGTATTTTAAGTGTACGTAGCAAACAACAAGCTTTTTGTTAAATAGAGCTTAGCTTAGAGCAATTTGTGAGGATGCACTCTATTATGCAGTGCTAGGTTATTAGCAAAATTTGATAAGTTGAAGCGTTCCCACCATGATCTACTATAGGTCATTGGTTTACATAAAAAATTATGTGTTTTCTCTCATTTCTACTACTTTGACCCTTCTATTCTAACTCCTTCTATTCTTACATATATCAAATGCCATAAATAAGTTGGCATTTTGTAATTGACCCTTCTATTCTAACTCCTTCTATTCTTACATATATTAGTTTCACAAATAATCAAAACCAATGTAACACTTTAAGTTGATCGAACCTGAAAATACATTATTTTGATAATACATTATTCTGACATTTGCTATAAAATAAAAATACACATCCTTCAAAAATAAAAATACATATTTGAATATCGTAATTGCATGCTGAATTCAAATGATCCCCACAAATCATCTAAAGGAAGAGTCCCCCTTGGACTTATTAAAGGGTCTTAGTCAGACAAGTTTCATTTTTCCTTTGTTTTTTGCTATAAAAAAAAAAATTGAAGAAGAAGAAATAAAAATTATTATTATTATTATCCTCTACTAGGCATGAATTGAAGCTCGCAATGTATCGCATGATTAATTGACAATAGCACATACATATCCTTTACTCTTTTTCTTAATTGACCAAATCAAAATCTAATTATAGTTGCAAATCCACACTGAAAATATGGAAGGTAACCTAATAATAAGATCAAATTAAATACGACGCCAAATTGTTTTTCCGAACGTGAAGCTAGCTAGGATTCTTTGTGGCCTAATCCGTTTAGTAGTATGAAGGATGCTTGAACTCAATTGTAAGAAGTGCAAAAGTAATTTCATCTGAGCTCATGATTAACTACTATACTAAGTATTTCAAAGAAACTAGAGGTTCTGAGTTTAAATTTGAACAAACCCAAAATATTAATCTAACAACTAATTATAAATAATTGTCATTAAAACAAAGGCATTTTTTATGGTACACTCGAAAATTTTGAGTGTACCGGTACATCCGTGTATTTAAATGAATAGTTTAATGATTTATTTTCTTTAAAAAAAAATATTTTCTATCATTTATAATTATAATAGTTATATTTTATTTTTCAAAAGTGTCGGCAAAGCAAAATTCAATTTTTTTAAATTTTTATTACTCATAATAGTGAATATTGATTATTTTTTTAATAAAATGTTAAAAACTTTAGTATAATTCTTATAAAAAATGAAAT
>Ga0228711_1007460_pt1 | contig 15842 bp, 6 predicted proteins | sample MedpolnodulmetaG_2_FD_177996 | JGI IMG/M metagenome (GOLD analysis project Ga0228711, IMG submission 177996) | Root nodule microbial communities from Medicago polymorpha collected in Santa Monica, California, United States - brown nodules | ecosystem: Host-associated > Plants > Roots > Nodule...
AACTAACCAACTAAACTAATGAAGGAAGTACCTCGAAGGCCTTCGATAGAAATTGGTTAAATCTATGATTGGAAATAGATTCTCAACTTCTTTTGTTAGCTTTTAAAAATAGCTCTTTTATTCCTTGCAGTTTTAGAAATAGATGGGAGAATGCTTTAGTCATAACTAGAAGTATGAACTTTCTAGTTTCTCATGTATATAGGGAGTGGGAATCGATTTGGCTAAGATAGAATTAACTTCAAATGTCGTCTTATTTTGAACTTCTATTCTATTGGAAGTTAGAGCGAATTTCTCCTAGAATAAAATGGGTTTACCTTGTTATAGGTTTGTCAATTTTTGAGAGGGTCTTGGTTTGGTTTTCCTCTCTTTGTTTACCTCATTTCATTAATGAATTTTGGTGTAACGACATCTTAGTTGGTCACCTTTTTTGTGTAGAAAAAACGTAACAAGTTGAAGGTAGTCCCATTTAGGTTGACCTGGTGAGTTGGTTTGCGACATTGGAGTGTGCTTCTCTTTAAGGTCAATTTGATTCTCTCTTATGTCAATTTGGATGGGCTGATTTAACTTCTTCAAAAGAGAACAAAAAAATTGAAGTTGGTGAGGAGGACGAGACAACTCCCAAACACCAAAATTTTCATAGTGGACCAGATTCACCAACTTGTCAACACACTATTTGCCACACAAAAAATATATTTGATCGATCAGTCTCAATTAGCAAGATCAATTAAACGAAGAGAGCAAAGGAACAAAATGGAGATTATAAAAATGTCTCATAGTAATCATATTAATTATCACCAAAGAATCTATTTCGGCAAGAGCACTATGAATACATACACATTATGGACAAGGCGAAGGCCATGAACCAAACTCCAAATCTTTGTCAAAGTTAAGGTGTCTTAACTTATATTACAAGTGAAACCAGGAATGAAGCGACCGTTTGAGTCCCTAATTACATAGATTTCTTAAATTTTTAACATTATTTCAAGTATATATTTGATGGGTTTTTCTAACCTATGCAACATTGCATAAGATAAGGTGCAATAAATATCACACTATTTTCAACATAAATTGTCATATTGATTATCATTTTCTTGAAAAGTGATAATTTTCTCTATCTTATTAATCATTCAATTTTTTATTTTTAACAAAAACAAAAATTATCCATGGAACGGCATTTGTAACAACATGAAATTGGAACAAGATTCTCTAAATAAGGTGGTCAAACTCATCCATTTGGAACGACATTTGTAACACAATCTTCTTCTTGTGCATTGATTTTTTCTTCTTCTTCAAGGATATGGCAAGTGGACAAAAAAAGTGGTCATTGTTCCATTTGAAAAATTGTGTGAAAGTACATGTAACAATTTTCTTCTTCTGCGTTAGTATAGAACTCCAAAAAGAAGTAATCATGAAATTAAAGTCTTATTTTCTTCTGCGTTAATTTATATAACAATTTTCTTCTTTTGTGCTCATATACTTTCTTTTCATTTAGAATCATTTTTTGGTTACGAATCTTCTTCGTGTGCATTGATTTTTTTCTTCTTCAAGGATATGGCAAGTTGACAAAAAAAGTGGTCATTGTTCCATCTGAAAAATTGTGTGAAAGTATATGTAACAATTTTCTTCTTCTGCGTTAGTATAGAACTCCAAAAAGAAGTAATCATGAAATTAAAGTCTTATTTTCTTCTGCGTTAATTTATATAACAATTTTCTTCTTTTGTGCTCGTATACTTTCTTTTCATTTAGAATCATTTTTTTGGTTACGAATCCGTTCCATTTGCATTTTTTCCATCCATTTAATACTATAAGTAAGCTATATTTTTGTAGTATGAAATTATAAAATAAAATAAAAAATAGAATGATTAATAGGATAGAGAAAATTATCATTTTTTAAGAAAGTAATCAATATAGTTTAGGTTGAAGATAGTGGATCATTTATTGCACCTTATCATAAGCAATGTTGCATAGGTTAGAAAAACCCATATTTTATTAAGGACCTTGCAAGAAGGATTTTATAGCTAATATATTGAGAATTTCATAATATTATGCGACAAATTAAGATATATTTAGAAATAAAAAGGTAACATTTAGCATTTTATATATATATATATAGAGAGAGAGAGAGAGTATGTATCCTTATCCTAATCATAAATATTTATTGATCTCGGACATTCTTTAAGACTAACCCCGTATCTAAACAAATATGATGTTATATCTATGGATCAAATTAATACAGATCTATTTTCTTTTTTGACGGATAATACAGATATATTTAAGACCAAAAGACAATCCAAGCAAAATAAGAACAAGATCATATGCAATTATAATAAAAAGTTCTTTTATTAGTATTTTACTTTTACTAGATAGCTATGCTGAAATTCGCATTCGTAAGTGTCACCTTCATCAAATGACTCCAACCGTCAAATAACATGCAACATAATCAAAGATAAACAATTAATTAATGAGAAAAAACAATTAATTAATATCAATTTCTAGTATAAAATTATTTCAATAATCATTTCTTAACTTGTGTGCCAAAACCTAAAAACGGCCGATGTTTTGAGATTGAGGTTGTAGTTTCACAATCATCATTTCTATCATTTATCTTTTTCCTTTTTAGTTTTCTATAAGTTCTTTCTACTTGAAATAATTATATTCGAGACGGTCAATTAACATTTAAAATTCAAACCTTGATGAAGTGCGCAGAGGATGGATCCAAACAACTAAAACTAGGGTTTTAGGTTTTAAAATAGAGTTAAATAAAGGCATAGTTTTTTCAATTTAGTTATAAATATATTAATATTAGTATCTGATATCCCCTCAGCTCAATTGATCAAGATGAAGGTATCATTTCTTCCTTAATCCAAGCACGAACTATGTACTCAACAAACTTGGTTTTTAAATTTTATTTTATAAGATTTGTTCTAAAATTTTGTTATTTCAAAATGCATCACTATAAAATTTACTTTAGACTCATAAGCAATATTGAGTTGGTCCTGCGTGGAAGTCTGACCCTCTCTGTTGGCCATAGGTTCTCTCATCTATCTTTAATTATAACTTTCAGGATTGAAAAGTTCTCATTAACTTATATTATGAGCATAATAAAATTCTACATTCTATTGTAAGACATGCAGGCACATGCATGTGCTAGTTGCTTAAACACTACTATTTTTTGTTGCTCAAAGCTCTTTATTATATAACCAATAATAAATATTGAATAAATATGTATTCATATATTTAAGATTCTCGATCATATATAAGTTTTGTACTCTACATATATTGTCGTTTATGTAACATTCATTTCATAGTACAAGTATCCATATGAGCCATGGGCCTCACTAGTTCCTACTCAATCATACTTCTCTCTCTAACTTCATGGCCCCCTCAGAACAAGCACATGGTATGTTGAATTTACAATTACTTGTTTTGGTCAAAAGGTTCCCAAAACCTTTTTCCACTGCCTCACCATCACCTCATGGAATAATTGTGAAGAACGTAATACTCAAACAAATGAAGATTCACAAATATTTTCTTATTTCTTCTTTCCAATTTTTTTTTTATTTTAATTTTGTGTCCATATCTATACAAGGAGATTGTTTTATTCATTCATTTCGCTAAAGATAAAGCATATACAACCGTACCCAAAAAAACAAAGCATATATAAGAATCTCCCAACCAACAAACAACTAGCCTGAGAAGTTTTTTTTGTCCATGATTTTGTTAAACAAATATTCATTTATATAAACGCAATAAATATTAACAATTTTGTTTTCATAACAATTATTAAATTTATAAAATAAGAAGAATATTCTCTTATTATCACAGCAAAATCAGGTCATCATCATTGGAGACAAAATCATTGGGGCACACAAATATTTTACCAAATTTTTTAATTTATATAGCTAATTGTTTTATGAATTTTATTTTTAATTGTAATAGTCTACTGTATAAATAATATTTAAAAACTAACGTGAATATATCAATTATTACTAAAAAATATATTTAAAATAAAATTTTAAATATTAAAATTTCTAAACATCTATCTTAAAACAATTATTTAATAAGCTAGATTTTTAGTAAATAAAATAGAAAGAGAAACTAAAAAAAATCGGGGACATAAACCCAACTCGATATCAAATATTAAAATAAATGAATTTAGTAATTTCTCTAAAAAAAATGGAGACTATGTGATCTCTTTATCGACAACATCAAATGAAATATTTATATAAAAAAAGACTTAAATGCGCTATTAATCTCTCTATTTAAAAAATCTAAAATATATTCCCTTAATTTTTCAGAATTCATAAAGTTTTGCGCCACTTAAATATTTTTTTAAGTTTATTTTTGCTTATGTATCAATTAAGTTGAATAAATGAATTGACAAATCGAATGATGGTGCCACAATGCATTATTGATTGATTCTTATGATTTAATTTCCAATATCATAAAATTAATTGTTTAAACAAATAAAGCTTAATCTACAAAAATTTAAAACACTAAAACATCATGTTATTCACAAAACACATGCATTACCACATTATCTAATGATTTGTTAGTTTGTTATCCAATATGACGATGAACAGAGAAAAAGTCCAAAATTTAATAATGGACAACATTTCTAAAATGTTAACATTTATGAATTGTATTTTTGGATTTAAAATAGAAAATTAAGATGTTTTTTCTGAATTTAACTAAATTAAGTAGAGATATTATATAATAAATATATGGGTTCGTGTTCGAATGATAGACACTACAATCATTATTTTAAAAATTGAATTTCTAAACAACTAAACTACTTAATAAAAAAAATAAAAGATCAAAGTTGACAAAAATTGGAGACATATTGGGAATTTAAGTAAAATAAAATCAACCAAACTTTTTTTTTTGCGGGATCCAATAATTATCTTGAGACTTCTTTCTCGTGTGATAAAGGAGCTTGAAACTTGAAAGTATTTAGATATCTTTTTTGCGAGTGGTGAAAAGGCACCGCCGGCACGTGTTTGCCCCCACCTTAAGGCATGTAGAGTGTGGACTAAGCAGTGTATGCCTAAAAGTATATGGCTTTATATGATTCAAAGTTTTTTTTTTTTTTTACCTCTTATGGGTAGTCTTTTTAATATCTTTTCAATGATGTTCCCTAATCTGAATTACGGTGCTACTCGATCATTCATTAGCAAAAAAAGAGGTGGAATTCTACAATATCTTAAAAGCAAATCTATGCATGACATAAGAGTGAGACACTTGCAAGTTGTAGAATGTGTTCTACAATATTTCAGAGTCATTTTAGAGAGAAGACTCTTGTTTAAAAGAAGTCGAATTCCAACTATACTGACTTACACGGATGTTGATTATGCAGGTTCTGTAAGTGACATAAGATCTACTTCGTGCTATTGTACCTTCTTGTATGGTAACCTTGTTGCTTGGAGGAGTAATAAATAAAGTGTAGTTGCTCGATCAAGCGCTGAACTAATTTAGTGCTACGACACTAGGAATTTGCGAGCTATTGTGGATGAAACAAGTGTTAAAAGACTCAAAGATATAATGTGAAGGCCCTATCGAGTTGTTTTGCGACAATAAGTCGACCATTGATATCACTCGTAATCATGTGAGCATGACATGACAAATCATATTGAGATTTAACAACATTTCATAAAAGAAAAATTGGTTAATAGATTAATAGCTCTAACCTACATTCCTTCTGATTAACAGGTATGTAAATGAAAGGGTTACCACATAAGTAACGATTCAATCAAATTACTTACAAGTTTGTAATGATTGATAACTAGCTTGAGGGAGAGTGTCGTAAATATTAAAATTAGAATATAAATAGTATTTGCTACTATTTATAAACAAAAATCCATTAGGTTCAATGTCTCTTTATTTAAGCAAATTTTATCATCAATGTAATTATCACTTTTCACATATGATACAAATCTTTCTCTACGGTATCTAAATTTGTGAGAGACTAATTTATTCTTTATTTTTATTTTGTGACAATGCCACATTATCATATAATTAGCACAATGAGTGTCACATAATTAACTTTAACAGTCCATGTAATTATTTAAGTGACTTTTCAATCATAAAAAAATAAGATAATCGAGTCTAAATAATTAAGAAGGAGATGCAATAACCTCTACACTCAATTTCAAAAGCAGAGTCACAGCAATACAAAGATATCTACAGATAGAATCTCTCTTTTGACAGTGAAAGAAAAAGAGAGAAAATGCAATTTCTGCATTCACCTTTTACTTTTAAGCTCTCATGTTTTTTCTTCCCCAGTCATCTTCTTTTCCATTTGACAGCGCATTTGCATGAGCTGTAAATAGTATTTTATATTTTTCATTTTAATGCAATACTTATTTTTTTTCTTCATTTGTGTTGATTCTGTTGACTTTGAAATTTGAACTTCCACTTTGTGTTCTTCACCACATACCACATAATAATAACAATAAAAATAAAATCAAAACAAAAAAAATATTAATAATAATAATATAATGGAGGACAAAAACTTATATGATATCAACACTAGTCGAGTTGACGGATAACTAAATACGTAAGTATGTGGTCATGAGTTCGATCTTTAACTGATGCGTATGTAAAAAAAGAAAAATCAATCATTTAAATGGATCTTCATAATATTTCAAAAGATTAATCTCTGACTTCCGACTCCGCAGTACCTACCAGAAAAGAAAAAAAAAACTTTGAATTCTTCATAATAGCTGTTTAATAAGGACGTGTTTGCCATAAAGACTATAACCAAACTAGGAGTTTTGTTTGTCTATGCTGAAAAATGTGAGATTCACTTGCATTTGAGTTTGTCTATGTGATACCATTTTTTTTTTTAGTCAGAGTAACAATGTCATTAGAATCTAGTTTCTCATTCTGACAAATTTCCAGTTTTTGAAAACCTATTTGTTTTTATTCATTTCATATCATATTTGTACTTTTTTTCTACCAAGTTCTATTTGGATTATACTGTACATGCTAAATTTAGAACTATACTGCAAAAAAATTTACACAACCAAAATAGTGCACAAGATTTTTAGTGAGATAATCTCATCCATTAATATATTTTTCCTCCTTCTTCCATTTTCAGAAACATCTCTATCTCTGAGTTTTTATCTGCAAAAAAGTTGGATAAAGAATAAAGAATTTTCTTTGATAAAAATTAACCCCCCAAGTTTTTATCCTTTGGTAAATTTTCCTCACAATAAAATTCTGAACTTTTTTCTACATTTCATGTGATGTTGTATTTGACAATCTGTTCATTAGGATGGGGACCATTTCACAAAACTCCAGAAACCAACTCATTTTGGTCACATAAATAATTATAAGATCTTATAGATAGATATTAGTTAATTCATATTTATTTCCTCCCTCTCATGCATCTCTAAAATATAATATAAAGTATATATAAACATGTCTACAAAATATTTATCTAGTATTCTTCTGAATCAAGAGTTTATTTAACCTTTGATTAATTTGTCTCTGCAGATAATGATTGGGGGTTGAAGCCTTGAGTGGTCCTTGTGTTTCATACCATCCCAACAACTCAAAACAACCTTCATCAAACAATTCAAAAAGCATCCTTAAATTAGCTTAAAAGCCAAAGTGATTTTCCTTTGGTATGCTATGAATTCAATGACATGTGATAATATTCATTCTCATCATTGAGGAGGAATTGAGTGAGAAGAAAATGGGTTCTGTTGGAGGTGAAGAGGCAATGGAAGAGGCTACAAAAAATCATGAAGAGAGAATTCAAGTTTCGGTTCGAATTCGTCCTCTAAATGATAAGGAAATTGCAAGAAATGATGTATCTGATTGGGAATGTATCAATGATACTACCATTATATACAGGAATAACATTTCTGCTTCTGAAAGATCTCTCTATCCAACAGCATATTCATTTGGTATGTTCACACTACATATTTGACTATATTTTTTTTCACCATAAGGTTGGAATTTAATAAATGTGTTTTTTACTATAATTTTGTTGAGATATCATATCATCATTCTGCTTTGGAGAAAATATTTAGGTTGTATGTTACAAATCTGGTGAAATACCGAGTGATTGTGTTCAAGTGATTAATGAGCTTCAGTTAATGATGAATTGTTAAAAGAACTCGAGTTCGAATCCGGACTGAAACAATCTTTGATTAGGCTTCACTTACTTTTCGCTCGAATTCCAAATTACTAGGGCCCACTTCCCTTTTGAACCGGATGGTTAAGATAAAAAAAATCCAGTTGTATGAATACATGAAGTTGAAGATTGTTTAATGTGGTGTGATAAATTTGATATCTGTTTCTGATTTGGTTATAGACAGAGTATTTAGATCAGATTGCTCCACAAGGCAGGTGTATGAAGAAGCAGCTAAGGAAGTTGCTCTTTCTGTTGTTAGTGGAATCAATTGTGAGTTTATTTTCTTTGATTTTCTTTCCTCTTTTATCAGAATTAGTTTCCATGGAACTTCCATGATAACATTTTTCTTTGATTCTCTAATCAATCAGCAAGCATTTTTGCATATGGACAAACAAGCAGTGGAAAAACTTACACCATGAGTGGTATAACTGATTGTACTGTAGCAGACATTTTTAACTACATGGAAAAGGTAAATGAAAAACACATATGCGTGCACGCGCAACATTGCATTGTGATTTGGATCCACACCCACATTGGAGCGGGGCAGCAAAAAAAATTATAATTATGATAAAAAATTTGCTGCATTTGTTCTACTATGGGAGAGGATCCAAGTCCTTGCGTTACTTGGACTTTCTAAAACCGTATTTTTTCATTTGGGATTCGCTTGTTTTATAGCACATGGAGAGAGAATTCATTTTGAAGTTTTCAGCAATTGAGATTTACAACGAATCTGTTAGGGATCTGCTTAGTGCAGATTATACTCCTCTTAGACTTCTTGATGATCCTGAGGTAAATAAATAACTTCCTCATCATTTTCCAAAGAGCTAGTAAATGTGCATGTACTTTTACTTATGGTTTGTGTTAATTTTATCAGAGAGGGACAGTTGTTGAGAAGCTTACTGAGGAAACTATTAGAGATTGGGACCATTTTACAGAACTCATTTCTTTCTGTGAAAGTAAGAAGTGTTGAATTATTTTTGCTTCATATACTTTGGTTGAACTTATTTCCTTGTTTTCTTTTTCGCTAATAAAATAGTTGTCGTTGGATTCGAAATTTCACAGCTCAAAGGCAGATAGGAGAGACATCACTGAATGAAGCAAGCTCTAGATCTCATCAGATTCTTAGACTGGTATGATATGTTGTTATTTTTGTTAAAGAACTTGGTGAATTTTTCTGGTACATCTTGTCTCACATTTGCTTAACAATGTGATCCTTCAGACAGTTGAAAGTTCAGCGCGTGAATTTCTTGGAAATGACAAGTGTAGCTCTCTTTCTGCTTCAGTGGTATGACTAATTTGCTTGATATATTTGAAGTATCAAGTTTATGTTAATGAACATCTATAGGAAATAAGGTGTTGATTATTTTGTGGTACAGAATTTTGTTGATCTAGCTGGAAGTGAAAGAGCATCCCAAACCAATTCAGCCGGGGTAAGGTTGAAAGAAGGTTGCCATATAAATCGTAGTTTACTAACTCTAGGAACTGTTATCCGCAAACTCAGGTTAGCTTATGAACATTATGTTTCAATATTTTTGATATGCCTAAATTCAAGCTAGTCGTAATTTGGGGTGAGAGGTGAATATTTCTTACACTTTTATCTAAAAGTAATGAATTTGGGTGCAGCAAGGGAAGAAATGGACATATTCCTTTCAGAGATTCAAAGCTAACGCGCATATTGCAATCATCATTAGGAGGCAATGCTAGAACTGCAATCATCTGCACCATGAGCCCTGCGCGGAGCCATGTTGAACAAACCCGAAACACTCTTTTCTTTGCAAGTTGTGCTAAAGAAGTTGAAACTAATGCACAAGTCAATGTAGTGGTATCTGATAAAGCACTAGTCAAGCAATTACAAAAGGAGGTGGCTAAACTGGAAAGTGAATTGAGAAATTCAGGACCAGCACGCCCTAGGAGTTCTGATTCTACAGCATTATTGAGAGAGAAAGACCAAGAAATTGAGATGGTAATAATAAAGCTTTTGACGCAAAAACTCTTAATGTGTTTTTTTGTGGGTTGTAAATACAAAATCTTTATATGCAGTTAAAGAAAGAGGTGAAGGAGCTAACCTTGCAGCGCGACCTTGCGCAAGTTCAAATCAAGGACATGCTCCAAGAGGCTGGAAATAACATGTCTAGTTTAATAGGAGTGGTGAGTTATATTTGCATGCTATATAGCATTAAAATAGTAATCATGCATTTTTAATTTGATGTAATCTATTTTTCCTTCTAAATCTCCAGGAGAGTTTAGGTCCTCGGTATCCCAAATTACGCGTGACAAATAAATGGAACTTCGAAACTCGAAGAGAGGAACCAAATGTATTAAGTATTGACTGTGAAGAAAGTGTTAGGTCCTTTGATGCATCTCAATATTCAGATGGACATAGTATTAGTTCTGATGATAATTTGTTCCAGCTCCCTGACCTTGAAAAGGATCTCATGGTTAGAAATTCTTCACCAAGGCTTACAATTACAAGCATTGATGCTGCACAGAGTGATTTGGATCAGAAGAACATTGAAGATCAAGATGAACAGGAGTATTGTAAAGAAGTTAGGTGCATTGAGTTAGAAGAGCCAATCACAAACCAACATACACACTCAAACTCAGAATATTTAAGATCAAATACATATAGTGATTCTAGTGCATCATCTCCTCGTGCAAAGACAGATTTGCCAGGACTGATTGTAGTTGATGATGTGAACAAAAACGATACGGATTTTTGTTCATCTGGTTTAAAGGAAGACAAAAGAATGAACCATTTGCGTGAATATTTTGCTCTTCCGACTCCCAAAAGTAGTACTCCTTGGCTGACAGAAAATAATAGAATTAGTTCTAGTTCTAGTTCTAGACCGTCGAGGTTGAGCTTGAGCCGAAGTAGAAGTTGTAAAGCTAGTCTCATGAAGAATTTACCTTCTGATTGGTTTGAAGATGATGAAGAAATTCAGAATACACCTCCAGTAGGGAATGAAAAAGACTTTGCTGGAAGACCTGAGGGATTTCTGAAGAAGGTTCATACACTAAATTATAATGCAAATGCTGAGAGGAATTCTATGGAAAGTTCTGCTGCTGATGAAAGTGGGAACAATGGTCTTTTAACTCCAAAAAGAAAGGAAACAGAAAATCTTAAGAGATTGAATTTATTGGCTGACCATGAGGTAAGCTTGTGTTTTAAGTCTTCCTCGTTGTTTTGTTTTGTTTCCACTTTTTAGTGGTTCATTTGAATAACTATTCTGTTAAGAGTTCAATGTAGGGGTGTGTTAACTGTTAAAGAGGCACTTGGGAACCTTGCGAGCCGGTTTTGTAGGGTTGAGTTAGGCTCAACCCCAACACAAATTCTAAGATGGTCTTAGAGTCTATTGAAGATATGTTGGGCCAGCTGCTATTCTGCCCCTCAAGATGTCTAGTCTTCGGCACGAGGCAAATTTTAAGTTAGGCATCCCTTACCCATGCCGCTTATGTAGTGTTAAGCTAGGCTAAATGTAAATTTTTAAGATGATATCAAAGCTTATCAAAGATCTCATGGACCACCCGATATTGGACCAGTCAACTCACGCTCCAGAAGTCTAATCCTAAGCATGAGACAAATTTTAACTTAGGCCTCCCCCACTTTACAAGCCAATTTTGCAGGGTTGAGTTAGGCTCGACCCAATTTTTAACAACTTCATAACCATCCTTGTTATTGAGATCAGTAGCACAAAAATATACGTTGTATTGAAAATTCAGTCATTGATTTTTTGAGTTTGTTTTGCATGACAGGTTCCTGGGATAGGATTGGATGCCATTATGTCTGCAAAGAATGTAAAAGACATTGGTTTGGACCCAATGCAAGCTGATGGAGAAAGTCATTCAGAATGGCCTTTAAAATTTAAGAGGCTTCAAAAGGAGATTATTGAACTATGGGATGCTTGTAATGTTTCATTGGTTCATAGGACTTACTTTTTCCTTCTCTTCAAAGGGGATCCATTAGATTCTATTTATTTGGAGGTAGAGCACAGAAGGCTATCATATCTTAAGCAAAATTTTTCACAAGGCAATAAAACTCTACAAGATGGAAGAACCCTTACCCCTGAAACAAGGTAACATTTCAAATATAAAGGTTTTGTTAAATTACACAAGGGTTTGAATTAATATTACAAGGTCAAACTCTTACCCTTAACTAACTTCTCATGAACATACATTTCTGTAGTTAATTGATAGGTTCAGTTTATGTTGTTCAGCAATTATAACATGTCAATAGATTGTACTATACCACTAAATATACAATCTATGTATTGAATTTAACTAAAAAAAATGTAAATATAGCACACAAGGAAGCACCTAGCTAGGTTTGTACTAAATTATGTTTTGTCCTCAAATATTTTTTTTGTTGTTTAATAATGAAACTTATAAAGTACAATGTCTTTGACTTTAAAACAGCATGAGATATCTAAGAAGTGAGAGGCAGATGTTGTGCAAGCAAATGCAGAAAAAGCTATCAAAATATGATAGAGAGGACTTATACATGAAATGGGGCATTCACTTGAGCTCAAAACATAGGAGGTTACAGTTAGCACATCATCTATGGACTGACACAAACAACATTGATCACATTAGAGAGAGTGCAGCAGTTGTTGCCAAACTGGTTGGTCCGGTAGAGCCAGAACAAGCTCTTAAGGAAATGTTTGGGCTCAATTTTGCTCCAAGGTCCACAAGTAGGAAATCTTTTAGTTGGTCTTTCACAAACAGTATGAGGCAGATTTTGTGAGTTTGGAGTTTGAATTACTTTTAGGTAGTTTGTCATGACCATGTTATAATTCTTATATATTTTGTGATTTTTGTGTGTATGTTTCTAACTTTGATTTGTATTTATTGTAAATGTGTTATTGTAAGGTTATAAGTTTGTTCATATACTTTAGACGTGCGTTTGGTTTGCAAAACAGCAAGTACTGTATAAAACAGTACAAGAAAGAACAGCACAATACCAGGGAGAACAACACATGACATTTTTTTTATGGCATTGAATAGTTTTTTGTTTTATAGGATTTTTGGGGGACAAAATGCTATTTTGGTATTTTAGACAACCTGTACATGGAACAAAAAGTTGTGTTGTGGTTTGATGAGGAACAAAAATATCAGTTTTTGTCTTGTCCCTTGCCTCCAGTTTGTCCCGTACCTGAAGTTGTTCTGTCATGTCCTTCAATTTTTAGCAAATCAAACGCACCAGTATGGTTATATTATATAAGGTTGTTATTGTTACCTGGATTTTTTAAAAGCTATATATGATTATTTTAGTAAAGTATGTGTTATTGACTTCTTTTGTCATTCATTCTTTAGTGGTTAATATTAGGATTGGTATGAATAGAATCACCCTTTAATAAAGGTAAACGACACAAAAACAGTACCAAATAAAGAAAATTCGATCAAAATATGGCATTGGCATAGGCCAGAATATGTGGAATGCGAACTTTATCAGGCAGAGGGAATGTGTTTCGAAAAGATAAAGGTTGGGAAGAGAAGAGCATAATAGATTGCACTAGATTCTATTCTCTTCTAAAATTTGCGAATGTTGGGTGCATATTCTTCCAAATATTACATTTAAATATTTATTTGTTTCATATATTTTATTATTTTAGATTATTAAGGAATATTAAGCAATTTGTATTTATACTCTTATTTATTATCCCCTCCATTCTTATATTTCATAGTTTGATCATGTAACATACTAGAAATATATCCCAATCCATGTAATTAGCTCACACTTTTCTTATAAATTGTGTATAACTTTAAACAACACTTTAAGTCAAAAGAAGTATACTACAAGTTGAATGTGAGTATGTTTCTTTCATTATGATCATTACTCCTTCCACTTTAAATTAGTAGTTATTTAAAAAAGAAAAATCCAAATTATTTAACAATATCAATGAAACATTATGTTATAAACAACTTTTTGGTTGTTCATTAATAGAGGAAAAAATTTGGTCACTCAAAAAAATTAATAGAGGAAATAATATTTTAAAAGCAACTATAACCATACTAAAACTATTCTAACAAAGTAATTTTTTCATTCATTTCTTTTGATGGTCAATACATTCACCAATTTCCTATTTATACAAACTAGAAATTGACATATTTCATAAAAAAAACTAAACAATGACTTATCACAAATGATCTCTTTAAATCATTCTAGAAAGCATGACTCGTCACCTAAATATCTAATACAATTTGAGTCTATTTTAATATATTAGGCTTATCTTGATTCATTACACATTATTTTTTTAATTTCCTATCATGCTAGAAATATATCAATGAAACATTATGTTATTTTTATCAAATAATAATTACATCAGTTTTCTTTTATAAAAACTTACTTGTTTTCGTTGCTTAACAAATGCACACGGGACACTCTTTAATTAGCATTCTTCATGGATCTTGATAACCAGTGTCCCGAAGATATTTGTTAAAGAATCCATGAATATAAATTTTATCTTGAAAATAGAAATTGTTATTTTTTATCAAATAATAATTACATCAATTTTTTAATTGAAACTTATTTCTTTTAGTTGTTTAACAAATACACATGAAAACACTCTAACATTCTCCATTAGATTTTGAGCAAACAAACAATTGACATGAATACCACATCTTAACTCGAAACTTAGGTATATATGAGTCCTTTAACTTATATTGTATATAGGACTTTTAACTCACACTTGAAACACTAACAATCTCCTCAAGTATTAGCTATTCATTCATATGAGTATGTCACCCTCATTTTCATCTAGATACACATGCACCTCCAAAGATACTTCATTGACATAATTCTCGCCTGACTACGTACCATTGTGCAAAAGACTTTTGATAGAACAAACTGATCGAACTATCGATTATGATACTTTTGTTTGATCATGAGGAGAACTCAACGATCATCACATCGAACTTTCTAAAAACACAAAATGAGTTCGACAACACTTTTTTTTCTTTTGAACAAGTTCGACAACACATCTTGAATTTAAACCTTAAAGTATTAAATATATGAACGATCTCACTTGTATATCGATCGATGTTCATTTTTCTATTCCAATATACTTAACTCACTTTAAAAAAATAATTAAAAAATCTTCGAAAATTGGATAGTTTATTTGCTCTCGTAAAATATGATTACTGGTTTGTGTAACAAGCGTGCAACCGATTATTCCCCCACCCAGTCAAAAGAAATTGGGACAATCCAATGGAGTACAGTACATGAGGGCCTGAGGAAAGGAGTTTCTCAGAAGTAAATTTTAAAAAATAAATAAAACATTTCATGATGTAACTCAAAAGATATTTCATTGTAACTTTATTAAAAAATTACGTAGATCAAATAATTATAGAGGACATATATATTTTAGTTCTGAAAATTATTAAAATAATAATAATAATTTAGTCTATCAAATATTTTGAAATAACAATTCAGTCATCCATCCCCCTCAAAAAAAAAAAAAACAATTTATTCATTGTATTAGAAAACTTCACTCATGTTAATACTTCGAACAAAATATCCCTTTAGAATCACGTAAATTGCCTAGTGACTTCGCGTTCAATAAAACAGAAAAAGTGTATCCTAGATATATAAGAGAATAGGTATATGAAAATGTAATTTATGTTGATAGTTGAAAAGAAAAATTTACAAACTACAATTCATGTAACAAGTTTGTTCAAACAATTCCTCAAAAAAAAAAAAAGT
>Ga0228711_1007462_pt1 | contig 15841 bp, 15 predicted proteins | sample MedpolnodulmetaG_2_FD_177996 | JGI IMG/M metagenome (GOLD analysis project Ga0228711, IMG submission 177996) | Root nodule microbial communities from Medicago polymorpha collected in Santa Monica, California, United States - brown nodules | ecosystem: Host-associated > Plants > Roots > Nodule...
AATTAAGCATAGAAGGGATTAGGCTAGAAATATGGAAGAGTTTCAAAGCTTCACATATCACTATTAGTTCTATCAATTTTCAAGATGTGCATTAAATGCACTCATGATATACCTCATTAAATGGAGGTGAAACTTGCTAAGGAAGTTAGGTAAAGATGTTTAGGAGGGAAATCAAGCTTATGATTAGGGTTAAGCAAAAGCTTAACCTTATAAGCTTTTATAATAAGAAGAAGATTAGGGGTTGGTGGTGAACGATAAGATGCAATGATATATGTATTCTAACCCATTGTTGTAGAGCTAGTTAAGAGTTCTACGTGCATAAACTAGGATAATAAGTGAAAAATACAACTTATTCTGATTGTGGCAACTTACGTGTTGAAAAAAAAAGGCTATTTGCTATCTTAAACACATTCTTTTTTAGTTTTATACATTTATTTAATAGTATCAAAGATCAAATTGATAGATAAAATATATAATTTAGGGATCGATTTAATAGGTGATCTAGTATAATGGCCAACTTGATTTTTAATGAATAATTCAAGAATTGATTTGATAGTGTAACAACTTGTAATGATATTCATTTAAAAAAAAAGTCCAAAAACAAATTCAAAATTTGTTGATCAAATTTGTCCACGTACACATGCAAATAGATTTGAAACTCCATATCAATGCTTAACATAGCAAGTCGACACGGTTAACAACAAGGTTTGAAGGAGAGACTAAATTGATTGACATTAATAAAATTTTAGGACGTATTGACTATATTAAAAAATTCGTAATGAAATTTACCAATGGGTACAAATTTGGAAAAGAAATAGCATGTCCACTCTAATCCCAAAACATAACTATTTTTTTTGGAAATATTAACTTATGCCCTAACTACATTTCAAGTTTTAAAATTTTCAAAAATTATCTTTTTAATATAAAATTTATTTTTCAATTCTATTCTTTGCCTGCCATATTTTCTAGTTCGTTTTCTATCTCTCGGTTCCCTCGTTCTTCACCGTCCTGCGGTTTGCTTTTGCTGGTATTTATTTTTATTCTTTTTCAATTCTACTTCATTCATAATTCATCATTCTCTTCTTTCAATTCAGTTGGTGTTTTTATTTTTTTAGAAATTTATTGTCTTCTCATCAAATTAAACCCTCAATCACACTATATTATTATTTGAATCTGTTCTGATTTTTTTTTCTTCTTTTGGATTAGGGTTTAAAACCTTAAATTCGATTTTTTTAAGGTTGTCAGAGATTTTCATGAAATTAAAACCCCTTGGCGTGCTCGTGTATGGCCAGAATCTGGATTTATTCATTATTGTTCCACTCCATTTAAATTTTAAATAGCATGTTCTTTGTAATAAAAAAAAAAAACCCTTTGAGTGAATTATGATTAAGTTTTCGCTTGTTTCTGTTTTGAATCTTTTTAATTGTTTTTTTACAGTTATATTTTTAGTTGTGATTTGCTAATATTTCAGGGGTTTTAAAATGTTTTTTTTTGTTTGTGTGTTATGCTATGCTACTGTTTTGAATGTTTGAGTTGTTCCATGATCCTAATTTCAATGTTAAGTAAAACCCTCAATCACATATCAATCTCTAAACTTGCAGGTGAATCTCCAAACATGCGGTCACAAAAGCCTTTCGAATCACTCTTGAGCCTGGTCACGGAAACGCCGCCTTATGAAAGGCTCATGAGCCCGACCATGGAAAAGATTTGGATTGCTGTCACGTCTGCATTTCATAAATCTCATCAGCCTTTTGAAAGGATTAAGAGCCTTCGAGAGGCCTTAGAAGGACAATCTCAAGTTGAGGCTTCAGCTTTAGAAGAGTTGGAGGTTGCTTTAGCGGCTGAGGCTTTAGCTTTAGAATAGTTGGAGGCTGCTATTTTGGCTGCCATTCAAAAAGGTCGAGACGAGGCTTTAGCTTTACAGAAGAAGGAAGAGTTGGAGGCTGATAGGGCTTTGACTACTGATATGGTCCCAGGAGCTGATAAAAGAAGAAGGAAAAAGAATGGGATGAGGAAAAGAAAGAGAAAGAAGAGGAAAGAGTTGGTGACTGATAGGGTTGTGGCTACTGATAGCCCAGGTGATGATGAAAGAAGAGGGAATAAGAATGATATGGGTGAGAGAAAGAGAAAGAGAAAGAAGCGCAGCACCGGAGGTGATGAAAGAAGAGGGAAAAGGAATGCAATGACCGAGAGAAAGAGAAAGAAGCGCAGCCCAGGACCAGGAGCTGATGAAAGAAGAGGGAAAAAGAAGATGGCCAAGAGAAAGAGAACCAAACTCAATAATTAATGTTGGAGCAGTTACTGAAGTAATGAGTTATAGGTTTGAAAAACATTCTTCTCAACACTATTTTTAACCCTCAATATTTTATACATTTTACAAATAGATCTCATATAAAGTACTTTGGTAGAACCTACATTGATTATATTCCTTGTATTTCTCTTCAAATTTATGTGTTAGTGGGTTATGTCTAGCGCGTAGCTTAGAAGACAATTGTATCGTAGAAGAACTAATTTATGCATGTTTATTTTGTTGAACTGCTTATGCTTATGTTGTTGGCTAGAAGAGAATGGTATTGTACAAGAACGAACTTATGCACTTTTGTTATTGTGGATGTTTATGTTGTTGGCCAGAAGAGAATTGTATTGTTGACGATTAATTTATGCATGTTTTGTTATTGTGTGCACACAACAGAAATAAAGAACTTAATCAAAGACATCAGGACAGTCATTTTACAAGCCCCCGATGAGAAATATTGTACTTCTCATGTTTGTTATTGTTCACATGATTTGTGGTGTTCTTGAATTTTAGTAAAACAAGAAACATGAGAAATATTTGGATTAATGTGGTCATTGAACAAATATTTGTTTGTTGATATCCGAGTTTACATCGATTATTTTTGACAAATTTTTTTGCAATTTCTTATGTAAATCCCTATGATTTTTTTTATATAAACCCCTTTAAATTGAACAATTTCTTTAGATTTTTTGATCATTTGCTTGCAATTTCTTATATAAACCCCTATAAATGTGTTGCAATTCTTTTTTGCCCAGGCTTTACAATAATCCTGGCTCCGCCACTGGGTGGATCTAATTGAACTCAGATTGGATATTCAACTAAGGGTTAAAGCTTATAGTTTATATAGAAAGGGACAAGCTTACGGTGGTAGTAGCTGGCCTTTGGTTGCAACAACAAGTTTCACATGTACGGTATCAGTTTGTATGGACAATGCATAATATATGCAAGGTTCGGGTTTAAACCCCGACCACCACAACAAAATAATCAAATATTGATATTGTATTATGGCATGAGCGATGCTATTTAAAGCGAATTCTTTGTCGTGAAATTCCAAAAAACTTACGTGTTTGATTTAGAAAACAGGAGAAGGGTTGCAATTCATGGTTTTGTGGCTACAACGTGGGCCAAAGGGTGATAAGTAGCCAATCAGAGGTCTTCGCTATGCATTCGCTAAAGAAATCTTTATTTATTAATTTTATTAGGTCTGCAGCAACTTAACCTAATAATTTCCCTCTAAAATGCTGCATTAGGTTAGCAGCAATTTAACCTAACAAACATCTAAAATGCAGCGCACCAATTTAACCTAACAAATTTCCTCTAAAATGCAGCAATCCCTAATATTTCTCCTCACTGAAGAGTTTTTCATTCCTATCATGTTGTGTCATCGTTTGTATATATCTATTGTTTATGTAGACTTTTTTTTGGACAAGTTGTTGTACACTTATTCAACACATTTACAAACAGACTACCCTAATTTCTATGCAAACTCGGTTACCCTAATTTCCATGCAAACTCGGCTATATATAGCAAACCCTAAACCGTGTTTCTCTAAAAAAAAAACCTAAACCATTAAGGCAATGAGATTACAGGTCCTCTCACTTATAGTGTTCAACCTCGAATTTTTAAACAATGTGAAACTTATGACTCACACATAAAAATGTTAAAAATATTATCATATGATTAATGTTAATACATATTTATCATATAACTTATTTGACATCAATTTTTTACAAAGGTATAATTTATTAGTGTATTTTATAGTCGGCAGGACCCGTGCGTCACACGGGTTGAAAGTCTAGTATGCATTGCATTTAGCATTTCCATTATGGCGTTAAACCCTAATTTCCGTGCTGCTATATCTACCACCATAGTGACATTCCAATAAGAGTCAATATACAACTTAATGTAAATATAGATTATTTAACCTAAACATATAAATCTCTCTTTTCAACGTTACAAAAATTATGACTTACAAAAGTGAACCACAAGAAAAATCCTCAAGTTTAAAAATAACCCTAAACATAGACAAAATCCTTGTTTCACGGACATTATATGAATTATAGAAAGCTTGAAGTCATTAGTAATTTCAACATTCATAATTTCAGGCATTGGAGATAGAGATAACAAAGAAAAACTCCGGCTTAAGTTTTCTCTCTCTCGCGGGTGTGTAAAAAAACGAGATTCAAAAAACTGAAAAAGCATCACAATAACTACAACTTCATCTCTCCAAAATTCTTTTCTCCTCCGGACAAAAGTTAGAAAATCTAATCTCTTAAGTTTTTGTGTAAGTACTTCAATAATAATTTTTTTGTTTATTTTGGTCTCTTAATTTATAGAAGTTAGAAATTATAATCTTAAGTTTTGTTTTTACTGGAATCTCTTTTAAGTTATAAAGATGAACACTTTAGTCATTTAGTTATGAAGGACATAAATGATCAAAGTGTTTAACATTTATAACTTAAAAACCAATGTGTATAATATTTATAGCTTATTACACTAAAATCGAAAGAAATTTTTTAAGAGAGTAAAGTGAAATTTAAAAATAAATTGAAGAACTACAAATATAATTTACCCTGCTAAATTCAGTATAAAATATTAACTTGAAATTATATAAAGAACTTTATGCAAAAAAATACACAAAGATTATTTTATCACTATACATGAGTGAGATATGTTATTTCAAGGCGTTTTTTTTTTCCTTTGAAAAAAAGAACAACTGCTCACAATAAAATCATAACAAGACATTGCTCAGTGCAAAATATCATTTTCTGGATAAAAAAAATACATGTATAAAGCTAAAAAATTGACGCTAAGAGGGATCAAACTAACGAAACGATCCTTATAACTAACATGCGCTCTCACTCTCTTTCCACTTGACCACATAATACACTTATGATATGTAAATATTTATTTTTAATGATGAGTATGTCTTTTTTATACTATATACTAGCTTAATGTATATGCTCCCACTCTTCTTTGACACTCTTCATAATTTTTTTTTTGTTATTTGACAAAATTTTCATTCCTTACGTAGAAAAACATAACTACTTCAAATTCTCATTATAGTGTTGATTGTGGCTATTGAAGGTAGACTTTAGAGAGAGATTGTCCTTGCCAATAGTTACATATGGACCAATAAAAGCTTATATCCGGAATTTGGCTGGGCCGGGTGACCAAACCGTTTTGTTAACTCATTGCACTTGAAAATTGCTGTATACACGTAGTGTTTGGTTGAAACACACGAGTAAAATACGAAAATACCTCCTCGGCAGTTAACTGTCGCGGAAGTAAATCGGTTGCAGTTAACTACTGAGAAAAACCTCGGCAGTTAACTGCCGATGCGCTCCTGCTACAAATCTGGCAGAAACTCTCTCATCCATTATTACTCTCATTTTACCAATTTTTTTTTCAAATCTCTCTAAAAGACGCAACCAAATTTATTTAACAAAATCACAAGTAAGTAATCATAATGCTATTAACTTACATTTTAGTTGTTATAAATGTTTTTTTTATTAGTTTTTGAGTAGATTTAATTTATTTTAGTTTTTGAGTAGATTTACATCTTATAATTCATTCTTATAGTAGATGATACTTGATTAATTTAGTTAAAATGTTTGCATGATGTTTATGTTATAGTTTAGAATTTTAGGGTTATTTTTTATTTTGGTGTTTTATATTTATTTTTTTTATTTTAGTTTTTAAGTAGATTTACATGTAAGAGTATATGATTTATTTTAAGAGCAGATATAAGTTGAATAATTTTGTTTAGGTTTATTTTTAAGATTTTTAGGTTTTTTTAGAGTTTAGGGTTATTTTTATGATTTTTAGGGTTTATGTATAATTTGCACATCAAGTGTTTGATGAAATGTTTGAATGAGTTTTTCATTGATTGTTTTTAATTTCTTATTGTGTAGATTTGAAACAATGGCCGGGTGGATCGACGTCATGCACAATTCAACGGCGGAGAACCTCAGAGGTTGAAGGTTCGGTGCCTTGGTGTAAAGTTAAGAGGTCTCAAGGATGAGCTGAATGAATTCAACCAGGGAGTCAACCCCGGAGACACAAGGAGGGTGGAATACGTTCGGTATAAACGTCCAACGCTCGACAAGGGGAGAGTATCATTCATTTGGGTGGAATTAACGAACGACGAAAACGTGACGAGCATGTTTTGGGAGCATAGCATGTTCCAGTGGATTGATATGCGAGTAACGTTGTTGAGATCAACTGAAGATATTATCAAGAGTCTGATTCCGCTAGAAGATCGTGATTAGGTAGGGAAATGCACCTTCCAACTACAACAATTGTCTTCCTTTGAATATGGTAATTCAAACTTGTTAAACGGCAAGACTCAAACATTCGCCTGACATTTCTATTGTTCCTTTCAAAAGATTAAATTTTTTTTAGACCGGTTTAAATGAAGGTATTGAAGTGTCAAGGAATGAACCTCATTCTTTTGACACTTGACTACCATCATTTAAACCAAGCCTGACAAAAATTTAATCTTTTGAATGGAACAATAGAAATGTTGGGCGAATGCTTGAGTCATGCTGTTTAGCAAGTTTGAATTTACCCCATTCAAAGATAAGACAATTGTTGTAGTTGGAAGGTACATTTCCGAATGTAATGTGATAACATATATAGTCGATCCTGCATAATACATGTTGTTTTGAATGGAACAATAATTAATTTATTCACTTTTCGAATTTATGTATTCATTAGGCAATTTTAATTATTCGAATTCACGTTAGATTTAATCAGTCTTTATTCGAACACGCAATTTTTAATCGAAATTATTCAAAACGTGACTTTTATTCCAAATTATTCAAAACATGGTTTTATTCAAAGTACCATAATGTCAAGTAAAATGCGTGCGACACAAAAAAAACATAAAAATAAATCCAAAACAATTAGGCATTAGAAGCCATTACATTCATTCATCTTCCTCTTCACACAAGTAAATCAGGTTGCCCGCTACAGTCCTTGGGGCACCTGCTTTTGGTTGAGAACCAAAATAGCATGTCCTCCCGCTCCTCCTCAACCTCGACTGATTGTACACAGACACCTTCAAATCCTTATTTTTTTCGGAACCATCACAGACAATTTTGTGCCATGTCATAGGCGATTTATCTTTCTTCTTCTCATCACCCTGAACGTTACCTTGATTCTGAGACATACCTACATAAAAAAAAATTAGCGATCAAAACCAAAACTAAACAACAATTCCATAAAATCATAAAATCAAAACCTAAACCTAAACCTAAACTATCTTCAAAACCTACACCTAAACCTAAACCTAAACAATTCTACAACAATTCATCAAAACGTAAACCTAACAATTCAATAAAACTTCTATTACAATTCTAACAATTCATAACAACCTAAACCTAAACAATTCTAACAACAATTCTAACAATTCTAACCTAAACCTAAACTATCATAAAATCATCAAATCAAAACGTAAACCTAACAATTCTACAACAATTCTTCAAAACCTAAACCTAAACTATCATAAAATCAATAAAACCTCTATAATCGAAATTTAACAAAAAAAAACAAACAATTCAATCATAAAATAGCAATGCAATAGGATTCAAAAAACTTACTTGTTTTTGTGCTTGAAATTAGCTTGGAATGACTTATGCTTTGTGAAATTCGCACCTATGGAAGCAAAAAATGCAACAATGGAGTTTTGGAAACTCTTATTTCTGTTATGTTCTTATAACAGATCATCTGCAGTTAATTGTCGAAATTTTCCTCGGCAGTTAGCTGCCGTCGTTTCCTTCATAATTCGGCAGTTAACTGCCGAGGGGGTATTTGAGTAATTTACATGTGTTTTTCAGCCTAATACAACGATTTTCATTGCGCTTTGGGAGTTAATTTTCTACTTCGTTTTCTGTCCCTTCCCTTGATCTTCACCGTCCTGCAGTTTGATTCCTCTCGTCTTGCTTTGCTTGCTGGTATTTATTTTTATATTTCATTCATAACTTTTCATCATTCTCTTCTTTCATTTCAATTGACGCTTCTTTTTTAGAAATTTATTGTGTTCTCGTCAAATTAAACCCTAGATCACACTTTATATTATTTGAAACCCTAGATCACACTATATATTATTCAAATCTGTTTTAATTTTATTTTATTATTTGGGTTTAAAACCTTGAAAGAGTGTTTTTAGGTTGTGAGATTTTCATGAAATTAAAACCCTCAATCAAACTATATTATTCGAATTTGTTCTTCACTTTTTATCATTAGGGTTTAAAACCTTAAATTCGAGTTTTTTTACGTTGTCATAGAATTTCATTAAATTAAACCCTCAATCACACTATATTAAAACCCTGATTGGTTCTCTTTGTTGGTTTGGTTATTCTCTAAGATGGTTCATCGGTTGCTGCTTCTTCTTTTTATGATGGTTACTAACTTTGCTTGCTCTGTTTAGTTGGCTATACTTTCGGTTGGTTTGGTTTATTTTTAGGTTAACCTATAACAAGCTTAAAACATAACTAGATTGTTGACTTGCGTCGCACGAGTTTATTGTTAAGGGATTGACATATGAATAATAAAATGCAATATATAATTGGTAACGGTGAAAAAAGAACAGGTGATAATCCATAGTAGACAAAATAAAACACTTCATAAAATGTATAAAATCTGAAAATATTATAAAAGAAAATTCGGCAATCCTATCAATAATTCGGTAAAAGAAGTATGAAAATTTTAGTACGTTGGCATGTAGTTTCATCACGCATTGCGAAATACTTCCTCATATACAATGTTAGACGTCACATTGGTATCTTCACCATCTTCATCAGTGATCAATATCTTTAGTCCTTCTTTGGATGTAACTCTTGAAACAACAACGTACAACTGACCGTGAGAAAATACAGGTGTTGGTAGATATACACCAACATGTTTAAGCGACTACCCTTGACTTTTGTTAATTGTCATTGCAAATGATACAGTCAAAAGAAATTGTTTTCGTTGAAACTTAAGGGGAATTCTGACATCTGAAGGCGATAGAGATAGCCTGGATACAAAAACTTGATCACTAACATTACTTCCGGAAATGACCCTCCCCTCAATGACGTATATTCCCATCCTAGTGATAACTAATCTGGTTCCATTGCATAATCCATATCGTGTATCTATATTTCTCAACAACATAATTGACACACCAACCTTTAATCTTAATTTGTGATTAGGCAGTCCAGAAGCAGTGATGGTGTTGAGGAATTCGGGTGTATGAACATCGTCAATATGATCACCGTTTAAGTTACGCTAAATAGGTGAATCATAACTCAAATAAACCTTCTTCTCACCTGGAACCATATCCAACATATAGTCGTTGATCTTCTCGACTATGGAATTTTTGTTGTCAACATAGCTCTATTTTGAAAGTAAGTTATGTCACTCATGCTCTCCAAGATGTTAGGATTCTATGTAATTTACCACAGTTTAGGTTTTTTTTTTTTGTTGAGAGAAACACGGTTTAGGGTTTGCTATATATAGTCGAGTTTGCATTGAAATTAGGGTACCCGAGTTTGCATGGACATTAGGGTATTCTGTTTGTAAATGTATTAAATAAGTGTACAACAACTTGTCAAAAAAAAAGTCTACAGAAACAATAGATATATACAAACGATGACACAACATGATAGGAATGAAAAGCTCATCAGTGAGGAGAAATATTAGGGATTGCTGCATTTTAGAGGGAATTTGCTAGGTTAAATTGGTATCCTTATTTATTAATTTTATTAGGTCTGCAACAACTTAACCTAATAACTTCTCGCTAAAATGCTGCATTAGGTTAGTAGCAATTTAACCTAACAAATACCCTCTAAAATGCAGCAATCCCTAATATTTCTCCTCACTGATGAGCTTTTCATTCCTATCCTGTTGTGTCATCGTTTGTATATATTTATTGTTTCTATAGACTTTTTTTTACAAGTTATTGTACACTTATTTAATACGTTTACAAACAAAATACCCTAATTTCCATGCAATCTCGGCTACCCTAATTTCCATGCAAACTCGGCTACCCTAATTTCCATGCAAACTTAGCTATATATAGCAAACCCTAAACCGTGTTTATTAATTTTATTAGGTCTGCAACAACTTAACCTAATAATTTCCCTCTAAAATGCTGCATTAGGTTAACAACCATTTAACCTAACAAATTCTCTCTAAAATACAGAAATCCCTAATATTTCTCCTCACTGATTAGCTTTTCATTCCTATCCTATTGTGTCATCGTTTGTATATATCTATTGTTTCTGTAGATTTTTTTTTGACAAGTTGTTGTACACTTATTTAATACGTTTACAAACAGAATACCTTAATTTTCATGCAAACTCGGCTACCCGAATTTTCATGCAAACTCGGCTATAAATAGCAAACCCTAAACCGTTGTAAATTACGCAGATAGCAGAAGAATCGTATATTTTAACGAGAGCAATTCTCTTATTAAAGTTGTAATTCTTTTAATTGCATTAATTTATATCGTTAAATTCATGTCATAAACATTTTTTTTTTTCATTTTTAATATAGATCGGTCGTCTAATCGGAGTGATCCATTCTATATGCTTTAATACATGTGCATTTAATTTTTTCATAGATAATTCTTTTTAACCCAATATTTTTTGTAATGATTATGGGTGATTTATGATAACCAGTTAATGAGTGACTTCTAATAATATAACCAATTAATAATACTTACATATGGAACTTTAAAAAACCCGTGCATCGCACGGGTGGGAGTCTAGTTTTAGATGAAATTTGTTAGGTTAAATTGCTGCTAACCTAATGCAGCATTTTAGAGAGAAATTATTAAGTTAAGTTGCTGCAGACCTAATAAAATTAATAAATAAGGATAAACTTTAGCTTGACGGTAGTGTTACGAGTTTATATTATTGAGTAATGTTTTTTTGTTTCACATATGCATCATGAGTTTGTTATTCTCTCTTCTCTTCTAAACCCTATGTTAATAACATTTATATATAGCTTCCAAGAGTTTTGTTCTTTGATATCAGTTGTGCTCTTTGTTGAAATTTAAACCAACCTTGCCTGCAGCAATGGTCCTCAGCATCTCTTTCAGAGGAATCAGAATCGGTGAACTCAAATGATCTCTTTACACACTAGAAAAGTTTGAGAACAGAGCAAAAAAACTCAACTTAACGTGAGATGAAATATATGGCCTAATGGGGAACATGCTCCTATCGTGGCATATTATGTTAGAACTAGCTATGCAGTTATGAAATTATTTCCTTGTAGTTGTTCCATTAGCTTGCTTCCCAGGGTAGAACACTATCGAATCCACCATATATTACATGGTTTCGGTAGATTTTGGGGTTGCCACCATTAATATTTTGGAAATTATGTTATAAGTTCATAATACCAAAAAAATAGATCTTAAAAATATCGGTTCCTAATTTTATGTGTTTTTTAAACAAGGGTAAAAGTGAAATAAAAAAATTACAACTCATTCCATTCCATTCCATCCAATATTCAAACAATGGAATCAAATCTTTATTCCATTCCACTCCGCTCCACTCCATTTCATTAAGTTTCATTCCACTCCGATCTGTTATGTTCCATCAATTCAAACAGAGTCTAAGTGAATTTTTTATTGAAAAATAATAAGAGAAATGAAAACAATTATCATTGACTTAAGTATGGTGGTTCCCCTATATGTAGACTAGGAGGCCGTTTCATTTCTTTGTTCTTCTTCCAATTCATTTATTTTTTTGCCAAGTATCCTAGCCGCTAGATTCACATACATTGTGTGGAGAAATAAGGAATTCGGGATTCGAATCCAGACCCCTACACATAATTGGAGAAAATTTGGATGCATAAGAGGATTTCAATTGTGAATTGTTGTAATTAAAAAACTTTACTTTAATATATATAGAAGATTAGATAGTAGAAGTAGATAATAGAATTAGATATAATAGAGAGTAGAAAAAGTTATCACACTAGACTAAATAAATGCACACCTTGTTAGCAATGAATGGATGTTTATTGGGATGAGAAAATTGTGAATTGATTATTATTTTTTTTAGGGAAAAAATTGTGAATTGATAAAAAGAAATTATTAATTATTAATATTTTCTTTATGAAAATGCTTTTTGTGAATTATATAAATAACTAATTTTTAGATTTACATTTGAATAAATAACTAAATATCCTTATATACTTGTTTATTTGTTATTGGAAAGAAAAAACTGTGGATTGAAAACAAACTTATACGATTGAAAAAAGCTCTCTTTAGATAAGAGGGAAATTGGAGGCATAAGGGGATGCCACTTGTAAATTGTAACAATAAAAATAACCTTACTTTAATATATATAGTAGATAAAAGATTTGTTGAGGCAAAATCCCTAATTAATTTTAAAGATAATAAACCTTGATGATTAAGGAATTAATGGAATTTGATTAATTTCTTGGTATTTAATTTGTTCTCTTGAGTATTTAACTAAGACAGAAACATGATTTAAATCATACCAAGATACAAGAAATCAAAGGACATTTGACTTTTTGAACTAACTCTGAGTTCAGAAAGTTGCTCATAGTTCAAAATGTTCAAACAGAGTTCAGAAGATTGTTCTTATACAAGCTCAGAAGCTCATGAACATCATCAAGAACATGCAAGGCACACGTAACAAATAAATGTTCAACAAATAACGTGTTATATGTTCGACAATAGATTCACTAGTATCACCAGCAAATGTTGTGAACTTACGAATTTAATAACCCCTAGGAAGTTCAGTTTGTAGAACATATTATGACAAATGAGATATAAAGTTTGGCCTATGTAAGCCCATTTTTAAGCCATTATGAGTCATGATATTTTCAACCAAAGTGGTTATGTTATTATGTGCTCTGATATTTTGTTGTTGGACATTTCTAACAACTTCGTCTGCATCATGATTTCTATCTACCAAAATTACCTCTGGCTGCGCTTGTACCATTGGTTCGACTGGTTGAGGTCGAGGCACATGTTGTTGTCTTTGAACTATAGGTTCGACAATTGGTACAGGTTGAGTATTTTGGATTTGAGGGATATTTTGGATTTGAGGGATCCGTTGATAGACAGTTTGCGGAGGGGCGAAGAAATCTGTTGTTCTCCCCATTTGAGTGACTAATGCTTGGTAACCCTGATTCGTATTTTGAATCAAAGGGTTAAACACCATACCAATTTGTTGTGTCAACAAACTAATCATCTCATGATTGCTCTCATCCATTTGTTGCCTAAACAACATCATATATTCTGTAGTTAAGGCTGGTGGAGCATTTCTACCAAAAACGCTAGAACTTGGAGGACTATGTGTGTTAAACGGTGTCAGTGGATTTTCTTGTTATGTAAATGCATGATTGTTATGTAAACTTGTCATCATTGAAGTTGGCATACCGTATGGTTGGTCCTTAGAAAAGTTCTGCATATTTATGACCATATCATCAAATCTAGCCTTAATTTAAGGGTTATGAGAAGTATGGACACTTGTAGACACGGGTACACCAACAGTAAATGGTGGCACAAAGGTCCCCATTTATGGTTGTGTCATTTGAGCGGTTACTCCCATTTCCGTCGAAACCAGCATGGCCATGGTTGCCCCCACGACCGTCGATACACTAGCACCCACTGCAGGGGAGGATGCCCGTGAAATTTGAGCTTGTGAATAGGATTGCGGTGATTGTGATGACATAGAAGCACCAGTATTGGCGGATTTAGTCATTGTCTTCAAGGCTTTACCACTTCTTAAATGCATGCACAAAAATGCGAATTTTTTCTTAGAAAAAGTTCACTAATAATAGTTGCTAATCTTCAGAATAACTGTTTTCACAAGAAAGGTTTTTAGAAAAAGTTTTGAAATTTTTTGAAAGATTATGGCAATCTCTTCCAAAGGATTTTTTGTTTGAAAAATGCACAATGGAAATTTCTTTCCAAGGTTTTTGAAAAGGTTTTGTTAAAAAATACAATGGAAATTTTTTCCCAAAGTTTTTGAAAATGATGCATAAACAGGGTCCCACTGGGCGTGCCAATTTGTTTATCGGTGCTTTTGGTAAACAATACGGGTTGGTTTTGATTATTACGAGCAGGACCAAACTAGAGATCCTAGAACATGTTGTGCATTTTGTTTTTGTGCGTTCATCAAGTTCATAGGTTGCTTTACGAACCGGACGAGACCGTGTGACGCCTTTCGACATAAAAAAGGTTTTAAAAGCAAAGTAAAGTCATTAAGTTTAAATTGCAGAAACTTAAAGGAAAGGTAAAATACAATGCATTACAAATAAAGGTGGTTCGGCAAATCTTATACATACATTCTTTATGACTCTTTTCTCTTGCGCCGGTACTTCGAGTGTTTTAGAATTCTGTATAGGTGTTTTGCGACTCATTTTCCCTATGGAAAACTCTTATTTATACATAGAAAATAACTGAAAAGAAACTAATTCACGATCAGCACTCCTTCCATGTAGACAACCGCTTGTCTTCCACGTTCTCCCTTGATGAAACCGCTTCTCTTTTGAAATTTGAATCTTCCCGCTTCAAAGGCATTTGCTTGATTTCGACGGTTTTGCATCCTTGATTCGTTCCTTGTCGAATGCTCTTTTCATGTTAAGTCCACGTCTTCGTTGAACTCCTCAAATTTGATGGAATTTTTTTTGATTCCTGCAAGAGTAAAAGTCAACTAATGTTGACCACATTAAATGAGGCTGGTGAAATTACCAACTAACAATAGTCCATATTTTATTTTAGTTCAGTTGTTGTTAAAAAAAAACAAATTGAAAGGTCAAGAATCAAGATATACATTTCTGATAAAAAAAAAACTTTTGAATTATGTTACTTGAACAAAACGTGATGAACCTAACAAACCGAACCAAATTGTTCGTGAACTTTAAACGAGTCGAACTCGAGTTAAAAAAAGATTTGTATCAAACTCGTATCGAGTTTCGAGCCGAACCAATTCTTATCGAGTCGAATCGGGTCAGATGAGTTCGATTCGACTCAACTCATTTCCAGCGCTACTTGAGAGAAATGGTGGCCTGCCACCTTTTAGAGAGATATCCTTTTAGTTGCTAATGATATAAAATACATAAAAAGTATTATAAAAAAATATTCCAACTTCAAAAGCATGTAAACAAGTAAAAGTTAAAATAAGTGGAAAAGTGACTGACGCTAGCATTCCTCGATGACCAAATTAGCTGCCGACGGAAGTGCATTGGAGGGACCAAAATGTAAGTAATGTTAATTATAATACCAAAATAAAACTAAGAAATTAATTAAGAAACTAACTAAAAAAATAACCAAACTGCTTTAACAAAACTCTTAATCTTAGATTTGACTTTAGGTATAAACAACTTCTTTTGTCAAAAAAAGGTTTAAACAACTTCTACGCCTAAAAGAAGCTGGAGGCTTTCTAAATGCGTTCGTACATGACCGGTTAATGAAGGCGACCCGGAGTAATGGTATTTCGTTGCAAGTTTTCAATTCAACGTGGCAAGTTGCAGCAACGAATTAATAGCAATTGCAGATGTTAGGTGGTTTTTTTTTTT
>Ga0228711_1007464_pt1 | contig 15839 bp, 19 predicted proteins | sample MedpolnodulmetaG_2_FD_177996 | JGI IMG/M metagenome (GOLD analysis project Ga0228711, IMG submission 177996) | Root nodule microbial communities from Medicago polymorpha collected in Santa Monica, California, United States - brown nodules | ecosystem: Host-associated > Plants > Roots > Nodule...
AAAGTCTGCAGCAATGTTACTGTTAATCTTGTCTTGATGTAGAGACAAAGTTGTAGAGATGGTGGTTGCAGAGTTCGTGGTTGTACACTTCGTACATTGTACTTTGTCAACTCTGGTGAAGTAGCTTCTGGCGAGATGCTTCTGATGACCATTGCTTCTGATGACGTGTCTTCAGGAGCTCTTCTTCAGACTCGTTTCTTCAGACGCACTTCTTCAGACGCATTTCTTCAGACGCATTCTTCCAGACGCTTTACGCTTCAAATAAAATTCCTTTGCTCTTTGACTTGTTCAATCAGAATCTTTATGAATAGCACTTTGATTTTGGATCCTGTACACTTGAACAAATTGTTTAGCATATCCAATTGATAATTTTTAATACCTTGTTATCATCAAAACTCAAGAGGTGATTTTGAGAAACACCCTTTGTTCCAACAGTTGCAACATTAGTTTCTGGTAACTTTCCTGGTTTGTAAGACATCCCTGAGAGTTTTTAATTCCTTTGCCAATAGCTTGAATGCTTCTAAAAACTTGTGTTCTGTTATCAGAGGATCAACTTCCTTCTCTTCATCCTTTTCCACTTCCATCATCTTTCAAGTTTCATTCCTAAGATTAGATAGAGTTGTTCCAGAGAATCTTGTTCTTGTAGCATTTGCAAGGTCAGTAAACAATTGTCCCATTTGCACTTCCAAGTTCTTCAAGCAAACCTCATATCGCTTTTGCATTTCATCAACCTCCTTAGTTAGTCTATCAATTTGTCCTTGTGAATTCTTCGAATATTAAGATATCATCTCTGCTAGACTTGGCCTTGGTGGTTGTTGCTGAGTTCCTTGGTGGGGGAGGTTTGTCTGTGGCGGTTGTAGAATATTGTTGCTTTGGTAGGAGAAGTTTGGATGTTCTACCCAACCTGGATTGTAAGTGTTAGAGTATGGATTCCTCTGCTGCCTAGAATAATTTTCCATATACTTTACCTGCTCTTCTGAAAACCCCAAACTTGTTGGTAAGCATACACTACTTTCATGAGCTTGCTCACAGATTTCGCAGTTGGTTTTTGCAAATAGGTGTGCAACTTCACGAGCTTCCAACCTTTTTGCTATAGATTCTAGTTGAATTTTGTGAAGTTTATTACTAGCAAGTAAAGCATCCTGAGTGTTTAGATCTATCATATCTTTCTTCCTTGGGGTCTCCTCTTCCTCGGTGTGTCCTCGATACTCATTCATAGACATGTTGTCAATCAGTGTACGTACCTCGTCAACTGTCTTGATTTTCATGGTTCCTCCTGCAGAAGCATCTAATAACATTTGAGTATCTAGTTTTACTCCCGTAGTGAAGGCTTGCATGATATCCATTTCTGACAACTTGTGACATTGACACCTTTTCAACAATAGCTTGAACCTCTCCCATGCATCATATATGACTTCTCTTTCTTATTGCTTGAAGCTGGAAATCTCCTTCTTCCGCGCCAAGTATTTTGCAGTTGGGAAATCTCCTTCTTGTTGCTTGAAGCTGATCCCAAGACTCGATTGAACCTCTTGGTAAAGTATTTAGTCAATCCCTCGCCTTTCCGGTTAGAGAATATCCAAACAACCTAAGTCGTTTGTCTGATTTTGACACCCCAGTTTGGTTGACTGTGCTGCAGGCATCCAGATTTTGATAAGTATAGTATTGTATCCACATAGATTGTCGTTTCGTCCAAACAATTCTCGTTACTTATTTTTGTTAGTTTGACGGTATAAAAGATAGCTTGCAATTTTTATCTGTTTGCAACAGAGAAAGTTTACCTGTTTTGGTTGCAGAAAAGTAAGCAGCGGTTAGTATTCGCCAAATCCCCTCTGTTTATATTGTTGGATATTAAGTAACATAAATGTCGCTTTTATTTATCTTAGGTAGACTATACAAGTGATAAGGCCGTTGGGACGTTCTAACCTAGTAGGTTGTCAAGCTGCACCTGCTGATTGCACAGTGATCTTTACGTGTGGGGTCTATACTATCTCGGTTGATCTAGGTCTGTCCCTCCAATGACTAACTGCACCTATTGATCACATGGTGATCCTTACGTGCGGGGTCTTGTTAATTCAAAGGTAATTGAAACATAAACTTAAATTGGTTTTCCAATGTTTCCAAGGCAATGAAGGCCAAGGTTCCCTTAGGTATGGCCATCTATGAATCTTAGGACACTCATAACACACTCTTTCTCTACGTTCTTAGTAGTTCTACAAACTGGCAGCCCTAATCTACGTCTAGCTAACTAAGGGTTTCAAGAGAATGGTTCTATTAGGCTACGACTTATTTCCTTAAGTTAGGCACTTGATTCCCTAATTACTAACCAGTTACATCCTAGGTTTGGTAAGGCACCACCCAGTCTTAATAGTTTCACCTACTAAGTACCTACATCTAAGGTCAACTCTCTTTTTAGTATCTTTTGCTAGTTAATAATCACTTACTTCCTAGACATATAGTTATTAGTAAAGGGATATAAATATCAAGATATAAACATCCAGTTAGTGATAACAATATTAGGCCCTGTCACAACCTAAGTACCTAATATAGGGTTGCACCTATCACAGAAATAAAATATTTCCTAAAAAACCTTAGGCTTAATAGCAGTTTTGGCCCCCAATGTTTGCCAAAGTTGCGATTTTGGCCCCCTAAGAAAAAAAACTATAAAACCGCCCCCCTAAGTATTGGCCCCTTAGCACTTTTGGCCCCCAATGTCAATTTTGACCTGGTCCACGCTGACATGGCACCCACATCACTTATGTGAGGTGCCACGTGTAATTTAATTTATTTTTTTATTTTAAATTCATTTTCGTTTTTTTCGTTTTTTTTGCTTGGAAATTGTTTTTAAAAAAACTAAGAAAATAGAGAGGGTCACGTGAGGATCTTTGCAACGGTCATAAACTAGAGTTTAAAAAACCTCAATTTCCCAAATCTGTAAATTAGAGTAGCGCAGCGGGGAAACTAATTAGTAAAGAAGTGGCAGAATACGCAACAATCTAGGACTTGAGAATTCATATATTTATGGAATGTAGTAAGTGGTGACAAACCAAGCATTTAACGGTCCTTAATATAAATCTTAAGAGATGAAATAAGGAATTTTCCCAAACTATAGAATTCAGAGATAATAGGACTCAAAGTAGTCGAAGAAAACATGGTAAGAGTATGACAGACGTGTTCCCATCACATTAACTTTAAAGAAATTGGAATCGTCTCTAATATGGTAACCTTGTTAAATAGCTTGGTAATTTTAAAGAATGGATTGGAAGTACCAGTTTAATCAGAAAGAAGTTACATATGAGGCAAGAAATAAGAATGATGATACCCGAATGTAATTTTAGTTGTGAAGTTTAAAGAGTTTAAACATGATGTTTTGAAAAGTAAATAAAACGTTGCCATACAAGTTAGGAGTTCATCAGGGACCTATGGCATGAGAATACACGTGTTAAAGGCATAAGTCTGAAATTAATGGATAGAAGAGATGATGTATTCCCTAGAGTAACAACAAGAGTAATATTGTTCAAGAGTGAAACATATATTTTGAAAGGATAAGTTCACGAGAAAATGCATGACTATAAATATATGTCATATCACGCGAGCTGATGTGTGGGGCAGAGGGCTCGTAGTACCCCCTTTTCTTGATCCAGCCTTTTCTTCTCTTCGGTAGTGAATCACCTACTAAAAAAATAGGACCTTATATATTGTGTACTTGTCGGTCTGTGCACCATTTATCAGATAAGATTTATATATTTAATGTACTCGCCAGTTAGTACATTTTGTATTTAGCTCTGACTTATGGATTCTACTCGTCAATTAATACTTCCCTCAGATGTTTGAGGTAATACCATGTTTAGATTTATTCCATAGAAAAAATAACAGATATCAGAAGTAACACCTTTTAATTATGTGTTGAATAATGGAGAAGTTGAAACAGTTCTTAATTCGTTGGAATAAACTTCACGTCAGATATTGTTTCGAGTAGGGAAGATCTTATACGGAGTATGGTATGATCATTATTATAAGACCTCGTTATGTGGGGCATAGTTCAGAAATAAAATTTTATTGGAATCAGTCACAACATAAAGGATCACTCAAAAGTTGGATCCGTATCAAAAAGGATAAAATTGACGAAGTCGATAAAAGTGTTACTTAAGTAAAAGTATAAGGCTTTTCCGAATTCAATGAAGGTAAACAAGAGTTAGTAACCAAGCTATATTTATAAGGATATGTGGAACTAGGAATTTATTCGAAGGATATATAAGACGCATAGGCTTAGTTAGTCTTGCCTTTCACCATGTCCAGGATGTAGAGAGTATTTTATAACTCACAGTTAAGGAGGTTATTATCGAAACTTTTCTACCTATGAGATTGAAAAACATGTCATAAAATCAGTTTTAACTTGTCAATTCAAGTCAATTTTAACTTTATGCAACAAGAGGAACCGAAATTCAGTCGGTCAAAAAGAATCAACTAGTAACAGATGTATGTCGGAAGTATAAAGAAATTATTCGTGGTTATTGGCAGATAAACTCTAAATTTCGAGGACGAAATTTCTTTAAGGAGGGTAGAGTGTAATACCCCGTATGTAAAAATTCAGTACCAGTTATTTTATCCTTCAAATTTTTAAGAGAAGTACAAAATGGTAATTGTCCATAGGACTTTACAAGATCAAATTATATTATTTCAATGGACTACAGGAAATGAAATATGCCACTCAAAAACTTTTATGGCATTTTTTTTATCAGATATTTTGAATTGAGGAAGAGTGTAGAAAAAAAAGGGGTAAAAAGGTCTTTCCCACTTATGGATATTTTTTTATATAAGACAGAACTATTTCTCCTCTCCTCATTTTCCTCTTTTCTTCTCACGTACAGAACCTTCTCTCTTCTTCCTCCGTCTCTCATGTTCCTTCCTTCCTTCTCCAACTTTGCACACATAAACCTCCCATGTTAATATGAAGCTTTGTGAATTGTTAAGTCCTTGGAAGCAAGAAAATTCATGAAGCAAGAAGTAGAATTTAAGCACAAAATGAACCTTGGGTATAGGGGGGTTGAATTCAAGTGTGGCAATAAGCTGTTTTCGGAAGCTAAAAGGTTGATTATGGATACTTACATGGTTGGGGGCATGAGTTTGGTTGAAGTTAGAAATGCAACCATAAGCTGCAGTTAAGCGGTTTTAAGGAAGTGATTATAGAACGTAGAGGCTTGACATAAATGGACAAGCGGTTGATAACTTGAATGTGAGACAAGCCTATGTTATTTCAATGATTTAAGGTGAGTTTCTTAGTTAGTTAACTCTCCCTTTTGGTAGTTTGAATCATGTCATTAAAATTGTGTTATTTACTTGGTTTTAATGGTTATGCAAAGTCATGATGATGTGAATGAAATTTTATATGATATCAATGTTATGAAAGTGTTGAACATATGAATTGGTTCTAGCAATAAAATTCTAAGCAAAGCAATTGATGTATATACTTATAGAAATGATTTGAAAGAAAAATTGAATGAGTATAATGCGCATACAAAGAGAAAATAATAATAATAATAAATAAAATGAGAAAAACTTTGTTTGCTATAACGCAGAGATAATGTAGCCTATGAGGTACGACTCATAGTAACAATTGTGAAAACTCTGTTTGCTACAACGAAGAGATAATGTAGCCTATGAGGTACGGCTCATAGTAACAAATGCAAAAACACCGTTCGTTACAACGAAGTGATAACGTAACCTATGAGTTACGGCTCATAGTAACAAAATGAAATAATTATTGTTCGCCACAACGAAAAAATAAATATGCACACATTGAAATGTATAATTAATGACATGAACTTTAAGTCAAGAATTATGATTATGAGTATGTGTATGAATAAGAATATGACATTATGATAGAATGAGGATAGTATTTTAGGTAGTGATCCTAGTTACCCCGATCGCTCAGTTATGTATGATAAAGACTGTATAAACCGAAATGGGTTGAGATTAGAATATATGGTGATCCTAGGTTCCCTGTGATTGCCTACAACTTAGGATAGGTGGAACTCTGAGGCATCATGTCTCACCCCAATCCCTTTTATTTATTTCAGATATTTAGGTTACTAGACGGCAAAATGGTTCGTGATGAAGAAGTAGAAGTCGCTGGAACATATAAAGTTCACGTCAATGGTATTATTTCAAAGGTATAATTCGAGGATTTCTATATGTTATTCAGAGGAAATTTTTATTATTGTAATTTTAATGTATCCAATGCCAAGTTTAACACACATGCTAGATATCCTAGGTAATTTTTAGTAGGGGTGTTACAATTTGGTATCAGAGCAGGTCGATTCAGATTGTGCCTTGGGTCGATAGAATACTATAAAATGCAGTGGAACCATTGGGTTCCGGATATTTCTTCTAAATGTCATGTCTGGCTAAGCCTGATCAACTCAGACTAGTATATGACAGTTAGAACAAATGTTTGAGAGCTGAATAGGACCTAGGAGAAATGAAGCATGCAAAGAAAGAAATTCAGGGTGTTAGGTTTTATAACAAATTTTGATAAGGAAGTATTTGATGCCAAATGGTGGCTGGTAAATTGTGAAGCTGAAGATTCTTCAAGGACATATGGGAAATGTTAAGATTAAGACCGAGTACTCCGATATCGTTGAACGACACTTTTTGTGTGGATACCAGAGAAGTAAGAGATTCAGGATGATTAAGGAATGATTGTAACCTTATCAGGAGCCGCAATATAAGAAGTATGATGAAATGTATGAAGAAATAACTCTTGTTGCGAAATTAACATTGCATGATTATCAAGAGGAATTTGATATGCGAAAATTATTAGAAGATTAATGGAATATACAAGCTCTCAGGATAAGTAGATGATGTAAGAAGCGATGGACTTAAACGCTCAGAGTGAGCAGGATTTTAATGTTGAATTGTTAAGTAAATTATTCTGGAGCAGACGAAGATAACCCCTATATGCGATCATTGAATGGGTAACACAAGCTAGATAAACTATGTCAAATTAGTCGCACCTCCCGAATCTTAGGTGTTGGATTTATGAATTAAGAAGTGAAAATGTTATGCAGCGTATGAGTCAATAAGGGTGAATGAATAGTAGTGGAAAGATTGAATGTACGATTCATATGTATTCTTATTGGCAAGGAATTACAGAGAAGTTAAGCTAACTAGAGTTGAACACTAAGAAAATTGAATTAGACCCCTACATATCTATCATGATTTATTAAGTTGTTTTTCGAACTAAGAAATATAAGTTTACTAGTAAGTGGATAGAGACCCCGATAATGACCGGAGACAAGATGTAATTTTCGATCGAAACGGAAAATAAAGATTGAATAATAAGTTGCCGGAGTTCAGTGAACAAATGGGCGAATGATGTCAAGTTCTTTCGATAGAAAGTGTTAACACATGACTATAATGGATTGATGTGTTAAGGATTAGTCAGGATTTTGGATTGAGAATTATTTTAAAGTTTTGTTATATGGAAAATCTCTACTAGTGAAAAAGTTAAGAATGAAGTAAAGTATTAAGAAGTTAAATATTTTTATTTGATGATTTTCACACACAATTGTTTGAAAACCGAAAGAATGATTTTGTCGACTAGGATAAATTTTGGGAGTTGAAGTTATCTTTGAGGAGATCATAAGGGTAACTATCAAGAATATGTTAGTATGTGAATTAGTATGTGAATGTGGGAATCATTCAAGGAAACACCTTGCAAGAACAAGTATGTAGTAGATTCTTAAGCAAAGATTCAGTATCTGGAAATGATCCATTAATGATATAAGTCAATACTCGAAACAACAAGTATAAAGTTAGCATCTATGTGCATAACATGTAAACTTTGAAGGTTGACTTTGAAAATTGGATAAACAAGTAGTAATGAAGATTGAGAAATTTTACAGTATGGTTGGACTAGTACGCCTAACCGAATAAAATTGATAAATCAGAGTAGCGCAGCGGGGAAACTAATTAGTAAAGAAGTGGCAGAATACGCAACAATCTAGGACTTGAGAATTCATATATTCACGAAATGTAGTAAGTGGTGACAAACCAAGCATTTAACGGTCCTTAACAAAAATCTTAAGAGACGAAATAAGGAATTTTCTCAAACTACATAATTCAGAGATAATAGGACTCAAAGTAGTCGAAGAAAACATGGTAAGAGTATGACAGACGTGTTCTCATCACATTAACTTTAAAGAAATTGGAATCGTATCTAATATGGTAACCTTGTTAAATAGCTTGGTAATTTTAAAGAATGGATTGGAAGTACCAGTTTAGTCAGAAAGAAGTTACATATGAGGCAAGAAATAAGAATGATGATACCCGAATACAATTTTAGTTGTCAAGTTTAAAGAGTTTAAACATGATGTTTTGAAAAGTAAATAAAACGTTGTCATACAAGTTAAGATTTCATCAGGGACCTATGGCATGAGAATACACGTGTTAAAGGCATAAGTCTGAAATTAATGGATAGAAGAGATGATGTATTCCCTAGAGTAACATCAAGAGTAATATTGTTCAAGAGTGAAACATATATTTTGAAAGGATAAGTTCACGAGAAAATCCATGACTACAAATATATGTCATGTTTTGAGCCATCAGTTGTACCACCTTATATATTGTGTACTTGTCGGTCATTGCACCATTTATAAGATAAGATTTATATATTTAATGTACTCGCCAGTTAGTACATTTTGTATTTAACTCTGACTTATGGATTCTACTCGTCAATTAATACTTCTATCAGATGTTTGAGGTGATACCATGTTTAGATATATTCCATAGAAAAAATAACAGATATCAAAAGTAACACCTTTTAATTATGTGTTGAATAATGGAGAAGTTGAAACAGTTCTTAATTCGTTGGAATAAACTTCACGTCAGATATTGTTTCGAGTAAGGAAGATCTTATACGGAGTATGGTATGATCATTATTATAAGACCTCTTTATGTGGGGCATAGTTCAGAAATAAAATTTTATTGGAATCAGTCACAACATAAAGGATCACTCAAAAGTTGGATCCGTATCAGAAAGGATAAAATCGACGAAGTCGATAAAAGTGTTACTCAAGTAAAAGTAAAAGGCTTTTCCGAATTCAATGAAGGTAAACAAGTGTTAGTAACCAAGCTAGATTTATAAGGATATGTGGAACTAGGAATTTATTCAAAGGATATATCAGACGCATAGGCTCAGTTAGTCTTGCCTTTCACCATGTCCAGGATGTAGAGAGTATTTTATAACTCACAGTTAAGGAGGTTATTATCGATTCTTTTCTACCTATGAGATTGAAAAACATGTCATAAAATCATATTTAACTTGTCAATTCAAGTCAGTTTGTATTTATAGTTATGTAATCAAGAGACTTCATGTAACAAGAGGAACCAAAATTCAGTCGGTCAAAAAGAATCAACTAGTAACAGATGTATGTCGGAAGTATAAAGAAATTATTCGTGGTTATTGGCAGATAAACTCTAAATTTCGAGGACGAAATTTATTTAAGGAGGGTAGAGTGTAATACCCTGTATGTAAAAATTCAGTATCAGTTATTTTATCCTTCAAATTTTTAAGAGAAGGACAAAATGGTAATTATGCATAGGACTTTGCAAGACCAAATTATATTATTTCAATGAACTATAGGAAATGAAATATGCCACTCAAAAACTTTTATGGCATTTTTTTTATCAGATATTTTGAATTGAGGAAGAGTGTAGAAAAATAGGGGGAAAAAAGTCTTTCCCACTTGTTGATAATTTTTATATAAGACAAAACTCTTTCTCCTCTCCTCATTTTCCTCTTTTCTTCTCACTTAAAGAACCTTCTCTCTTCTTCCTCCCTCTCTCATGTTCCTTCCTTCCTTCCTTCTCCAACTTTGCATACATAAACCTCTCATGTTAATATGAAGATTTGTGAATTGTTAAGTCCTTGGAAGCAAAAAAATTCATGAAGCAAGAAGTAGAATTTAAGCACAAAATGAACCTTGGGTATAGGAGGGTTGAATTCAAGTGTGGCAATATGTTGTTTTCGGAAGCTAAAAGGTTGATTATGGATACTTACATGGTTGGGGGCATGAGTTTGGTTAAAGTTAGAAATGCAAGAGTGAGAAGTAAAAGCCATAAGTTGCAGTTAAGCGATTTTGAGGAAGTGGTTATAGAACATAGAGGTTTTACAGGACAAGCGGTTGATAACTTGAATGTGAGACAAGCCTATGCTATTTCAATGATTTAAGGTGATTTCCTTAGTTAGTTAACTCTCTCTTTTGGTAGTTTGAATCATGTCATTAAAATTGTGTTATTTACTTGGTTTTAATGGTTATGCAAACTCATGATGATTTGAATGAAATTTTATATGATATCAATGTTATGAAAGTGTTGATCATATGAATTGGTTCTAGCAATAAAATGCTAAGCAAAGCAATTGATGTATATACTTGTAGAAATAATTTGAAAAAAAAATTGAATGAGTAACATGCACATAAAAAGAGAAAATAATAATAATAATAATAATAATAATAATAAAATGAGAAAAACTCTGTTTGCTACAAAGATTAGATAATGTAGCCTATGAGGTACGACTCATAGTAACAATTGTGAAAACTTCGTTTGCTACAACGAAGAGATAATGTAGCCTATGAGGTACGGCTCATAGTAACAAATGTGAAAACTCTGTTTGCTACAACGAAGAGATGATGTAGCCTATGAGGTACAGCTCATAGTAACAAATGCAAAAACACCGTTCGTTACAACGAAGAGATAATGTAACCTATGAGGTACGACTCATAGTAACAAAATGAAATAGTTATTGTTCGCCACAACGAAAAGATAAATATGCAGACATTGAAATGTATAATTAATGACATGAACTTGAAGTCAAGAATTATGATTATGAGTATGTGTATGAATAAGAATATGACATTATGATAGAATTAGGATAATATTTTAGGTAGCGATCCTAGTTATCCCCGATCGCTCAGTTATGTATGATAAAGACTGTATAAACCGAAATGGGTTGAGATTAGAATATATGGTGATCCTAGGTTTCCTGTGATTGCCTACAACTTAGGATAGATGGAACTCACTGAGACATCATGTCTCACCTCAATCCCTTTTATTTATTTCAGATATTCAGGTTACTAGACGATAAAATGGTACGTGATGAAGAAGCAAAAGTCGCTAGAACATATAAAGTTCACGTCAATGGTATTATTTCAGAGGTATAATACGAGGATTTCTATATGTTATTCAGAGGAAATTTTTATTATTGTAATTTTATTGTATCCAATGCCAAATTTAACACACATGCTAGATATCCTAGGTAATTTCTAGTAGGGGTGTTACAATTATGTTGTTCATGTTTGTCCTTTTAGCTCTAGGGTTAGCTATGAAACAAGGTTGAATGTTGTTCTGATGTTGTTATGTTTTTAAGTTGTTTTATGTTGTAAGAAGGTGAATGATGTTTAATGTTTGTAACCTTTGATTTTGGCATGTGAATGAAAATGTTTGTAACCATTGATGTTGGTAAATTATTGAAAAATGTTTTTGGTTAAGAACATATACAAGCTAATGATATAATGATATGACCACCCTGATATGGAGGACAAAATATAACACATAACATAAACTTGATATTAAGTTGCAAAATAGCATATCCAAAAGAAGACTTAAGTTACAACCAACCATGTTTGAATACTAATAGGTTCTGAAATAACACATAACTTAAACCAATGTGTTCCAAAGGTTCCAAAATAACACATGACATCAAGTTTCAATATTTAACTATTACAACCAAAAATAAAATGCCAACAAAAGAGTACTTATATTGCATTACAACCCAAAATATAGAATAAGTCTCCACGGGCATATCAAATAGGTGGCACTACTTGCTTACTGACTGCTGTGTTCCAAGAGGCTCCATTTCATCAGCCTTTCTCTTCATACCAACTTTCATGCACATCTTAAGCTCCATGAGAATGTTTTCTCCCACTATCTGTGTCTTTACAATGGGCACAAATTTGCTTAGCATAGAGGTTCTCACAATTTTCTTTCTGACTGTTTTGGGGACAGAGTTGCTTGCAGCTAGCACATTGTTGATAACAGTGTTCAAACTAGTTGATGGTGGTCCAGTCTTGGTTGCATGAGGTGGCCTAGTAGTGGTTGCAGGTGCTGCTATAGTGGTGCTTGCAGCTGGTGGTCTAGTGGTGGTTGCAGGTGATGCTTCAGTTGTGCTTGCAGCTGGTGGCCCTTTCTTCTTGGTTGGCCCTTTTTTCTTGGTTGCGGGTGGAGCATCAGGTTGTTGAACAGTTGTATTGGTCTGACATAGGCAGAAGGCAAGTTAAATTCATATTCACTTATAAACAACAAAAATTTAACACATTACAGTTTGTATTTGTACCTGATTCCCCCTGGTGCAATCATCCTGTCACTAGCTTATTTACCATAGCATGTTCTAGAATTATGACCAAGCTCATGACACCTTCCACACTTGACAGTGTTTTGGTTTCTTTTGGGGGCAGAGTTACTACCACCTGCACCAGCTTGAGAGTTTTTCACCTTCTCATCATTACCTTTCTTTATTAGTTTTTTAGGCCTACCTAGTACCCTTCTAATATATGGTGGCAAGGTAGGTGGAAGGTCAACTTGTGGCCATAATTTTGGTCCATTAGATGATAGTATGAGGTTGTCATAAGTGTCCAAAAAAGTAGATTTCCTATATATTTTCAATATAAGTTGTAAGATGTTTGTAATGTGTTTTATAAAGTAAACTAAACAAAAACTAAATGCTTAGACAGTAAGTGTACTAACCTATACCAATGAGCCATATAGTCATCTGGATTTTTATGATTATACCAGATGCAAGCAATTGCATGAGGACATGGTATGCCAATTAAATCCCATTTCCTGCAAGCACATGAATTTTCTCCGAGATTCACAGCATATGAGTCAGTGCCATTGTAAAATGTAAATCTAGCATACCGACCAACCCTCAGCTTCCTTCTTACACTTATCTAACAACTTGTTAATCATGGGACAAATTTGACCATTATACCTCAGTATATAATCTCCAAGTCTTACTATCCTATTTGTGATGTAAATTTTAGCCCATCAATAAGTGATATAACAGCTTTCTCTCTTAAATCAATAATTGCACTATTAAATGTCTCACACATGTTGTTTACTTGTAGATCACCGCAAGTGTAAGTACTGAACCCAGCCCTTGACCAAGTACCTAGTGCATGCTCACTCATCTCCTTCCAAGCAGCTTCATTCATTTTCTTCAAATCATCCATTGCCTTGTTAAATTCAATCATTGTAGTACACCTAGCTGCTTTCCACATTGCCTCCTTCAAATGCTCCCCTGCATGTCTCTTCTTAAAGTTCCCATACAGATACTTTACACACAATCTGTGCTCATGAGTATCAGGAATTGATGCAATTGTGTTCACAAGTCCCTTCAGTTAAATAACACATCATTAAAACATAATTAAACAAGAAGACAATTATAAATAAATAACAATTGCATACCTTTTGCTGGTCTGATATGAAAGACCACTTTTTTTGCAGCAATCTCATTCAAGTCAACCAATATCAGTTCAAGAAACCAGTCCCATGCTTCCTTTGTTTCAGCTTCCACTACTGCAAATGAAATTGGTAACATTTGATTGTTGCCATCTTTCCTAATTGCTGCTAATAAGTGTCCTCCATCTCTTCCTTTCAGAAAACACTCATCTAGACCAATTAATGGTCTACAAGTAGTTGCAAAAGCCCTCTTGCATGCATAGAAGCACACATAAATTCTTTGAAAAACTGGACCTGCATCACTATCTGCACACTTAATCTTCACAGTGCTACCAGGATTGCTCCTCCTCAATTCCTCAGCATAGTTTTTCAAATGCGTATATTGCTCATCTATGGCACCATGGATAAGCTCCGAAGACCTCTTCTTAGCCCTATATAACTGATAGCTACTTAACATCACTCCCCACCTTTCTTTGCAAGAATCTTTCAATGCCTTTATACTCATATGAAGTGTCTTTTTCAGGAGTGGTACCAACTTCTTAGCCAACAATCCTGTTCTAATCAATCTAGTTCTCCCACTGTAGTGACAGTTATGATCAGGGTGATTAGTAACTAAAACGTAGAATGTTTTAGGTGTAGCTTTGCTAAATCTCATGTAGAATGGACAATTGTCAGCACACTTAGCCACAATCCTCTTACTTTTGTTTTTCTTAATGTAAATATTTTTTCTCACTTGCAATGCAAACTCTCTCACAGATGTCCTAATTAGTTCAGCACTTGAGAATACTTGTCCCTTCACAAAAGTAATTTCATCAGCTAATTTGAACCTATGTAATTTTTGCTTACCAGGGCTAGTATCCTCATCAAAAGAGCATATGCTAGATAAATCATCTGAATCTCCATTTTCATCATCAAAATCTTCAAGCCTTGTTGCACTAGGATTGTTTGAACTTTCAAAGCCACCAAACTTTGAACATCTGAAGAAACCACAGGTTTAGGATTTATCACTTGGTCAGGAAGCACATCTGTCCAGTCAAAGCCCTCATCATAGTCATTGTCATTCAGAGACACCCCGTCCTCACTATATCTTTCAGACTCATCACCTTCAGCTGCAACAAACTCAGGATTTGTTTTACTTTCAGATTCAAAAGGGGAATATGAATGTTCCTCATCCTCATATCTTGAATCAAGTTCTTTTATATTAAGATGTTCCAAGTCAAAAGTTACACTCTCCTCAGCCTTATACTCATTTAAAAACCTTACCACATCCCCATCAGTTTTGATACATCTAAGACCATCTTTCAGTTCTCCTCCAGCCACAGGATACCAGACAGTATAGTTCCCCTTTACACCTATCTCTCTCACCTACTTGTCCAAATCAATTAGGTTAACTTCATCTAAGTCCCACGTGCCCCCATGCTCATAAGTATCACCCCTTTTGTATTCAAAGTTAGGGTCCCTACTAAAGTAACCATTGTATCTAAACCTTATCTTCAGTGAGTGGTCCTCATTAGCCCTACAAGCAATATAATATTAGCTAAGTTAAAAAAGGTCCTTTAATGACTTTATTATTGTATTCAATACCCTCACCAACCATATGCATGTTAGTAGTATATGCGTACAAGAGTATTTATACAATGTATATGTACAAAGTATTTATACAGTATTATGTACAACGTATTTATACAATACAAGAGTATTTATGAAAAGTATATGTACAAATCAAGCAATAAAGACATGACACAACAAACAAAGTACCCTACTTACAGTATTATATGCAACATACATATCCTTTTCAAAGTTAAAGTATTTATACAAATCAAGCAAAAGAGACATAACACAACAAACAAAGTACCTTACTTACAGTATTATATGCAACAGACATCACACACCAAACAAAAACGACAACCCTAGATTCAAGCAAAGACAGAAACGAATCTTACTTTGAGGCATTCTTGTCGGGAATCTCCTTATCTTATCGACGAGCAGAGCTTTCACCAGTGTTCTTTCCATTCACGCCTTTATCCACCCACTTCATCTTCTCCGAAAATAGTAACACAAACCCTAGATCCCTAGATTCAGAATACTCCTACAATCGAACAATGGAATCGAAAATAGGAACTCAAACTGAATATAAAAGAGTGGCCCTCTCTGATTTTCGCGTCAATCGTTTTGCTGGGAAGAAGAGAGATTGTCGAGACTTGGAGAAGAATGGTGAGAAGATGAAAGAAAGGGGGCCAAAATGACTAAACCTAGTTTCTAAGTTTGATCTGAATGGTTCCTCATGTGACCCTCTATTTTCTTAGCTTTTTTTTTTTTTC
>Ga0228711_1007466_pt1 | contig 15838 bp, 11 predicted proteins | sample MedpolnodulmetaG_2_FD_177996 | JGI IMG/M metagenome (GOLD analysis project Ga0228711, IMG submission 177996) | Root nodule microbial communities from Medicago polymorpha collected in Santa Monica, California, United States - brown nodules | ecosystem: Host-associated > Plants > Roots > Nodule...
CTTTGCTCTTGAACTTGTTCAATCAGAATCTCTAAGAATAGTACTTTGATTATGGATCCTGCACACTTGAACAAATTGTTTAGCATATCCAATTGATTATTTTTAATACCTTGTTATTGTCAAAAATTAATAGGTGACTTGTGAAACACCCTTGTTCCAACACAGAGACAAAGGGAAGATAACAAATTATAATTACTTATTCTTCATCCCTTTTTATATCCTTTGTTACTCTTCCATTTTTCTCTCCATGTTTTTGTTATTATGTAGCTTGTTTATGGTGTTAGTAAAAACAAACAAAGTTCAAAACTTAATATGAATTTTGTTCATTTTAATTTATTATCTCAAAAGTTGGATCATATGTTATTGAAAAAATATATGGATATTTTGTTTGACCATTAATCATGATGCAAATTACATCTGTTGTTGTGCAACTTTGATTTTCAACCAAAAGGGTGTTCATTACGGACTTCTTAAAAACAATTTTGGTGTAACAAAGTATTAGAAGCCAAATGTTAATGCATTTCTTAGCTTAATCTTATTGTTGTTCCTTTTTTTAAAATTATTTTTATCATGTTTTTATAAAAGAGTAAATAACTTTTATTGTTGGTGTGAGTACCTAAAATTTTTTAGGGGGGTGGGTGTAACTAATCAAGTGTTGAAGGTGAAACACGAAAGTAGACTCAACTATCCCACAAACCTTTTTTCTCTTACGACTTTATTCACGTACCTTATGTGTTTTCCTTTCTAAGCCGCCTTAAACTTGCAGCTACAATGCAGACACAATTTCTCTTGATGTGGTCATTATTTTGACGATTGAACCTTTGAAAGCAAGGTGGACTGAGTGCCGCAATCGTGAAGAACTTCTTAGAACTCCCACGACTTTGAGAAAATGATTTCTAAGTAATACTACTTTGATATAATTTGTATAGAAAGGATATGATGATGAGGTCGTATAATACATGGTAGTAGGGAAAGAATGGTTCACGTGTTTTTCTTTTCTGGGGATACAAAATTTGCTTTAGAGTGTAAAGGAAAGAATTGACCAGAATTGGAAACAAATTAATTATTGTTCCAAACTTAGTACGGTGTAGCACAAAAGGATGGGAAATAGGGTCGCTAATACTTTGGGTTATTATGAGCGTAAAGCCAAATCAATTTGGTTACATTTGTTGATATAGATGACTGAAAAATAATACACTTGAGACGTTTAGTCACTCAACTAATAAATTATCCGCAATACTTCGCTCCCTCAGAACACAACGTGTTATTCTCGATCACAAAATTGTTGAAGTTTTAGAGAAAAGGTTACCCAAGAAATTATATGATAAAAGTGGGAATGAGATGAACTTGAATATAATACTCTCGTTTTCTTATCTCTCCATGTTCAAGTATACCTTATTGACTTTGTATGGTAAGGCCAAATAATTAGCTTATAGCTTATAGCGAATAGCTTATAAGCTTGTTTGAACAAAAAAGCTTTGTTTGGTAATGTTTTTCCACCACGAGCTTATAGCTTATATCTTATAGCTTCTCACTTTTTCTTCCTCTTTTACCCTTATTATTTCATATAAATCTCATTTTTATCCACTACAATTTATAAAATATAGCTCCATAATAAATGTTACTGTCTTTTTTTTTTTAAGAAAATGTTATTAGCCCTTGTCATTAAATACACCAACTGGCTTTCTTTGTAATTCTCTGTATACAATATACCATTTTTCATTTTACGGAACAATATACTATTAGTGTTACTTAAAATATATACACACACACACACACACACATACACACACACATACTATTAATGTTATTTTTTTACTCCATGGCTTTCGTTGTTATTTTTTTTATACAATATGCCTTAAAAAAAAATTTGACGCCACGCAACAATATACCTTCACTTTTTATTCTTTATTTTTATGAAAATATACCATAGTGTTATGTTCTTTATTTTTTTTTAAGCTCACGGACATGTTATTTATTCTTTGATTGTTCTTTAAAAAATATATCATCAATTGTGTTACATTTTAATGAAATTATACCTTTCATTATTTTAACTAAATGAAATTATTTTATGTCCATTTATCATGTATATAATAACTTCATAAAATAAACCATTGTTGTTAATAATATATATAATAATAATAATACTTTATGGTAACTATTTATTGTTACATTTAATTTTTTTATAAACTAGAAACACTTAAATGAAAATAAATATGAAATAAAATTTAATTTAATATATGATACAGAGGATATATTAAATTAATAAATTTAAAGTATTTTTTAAAGAAAATTTAGATTACGAAATTACAAATACTTAAATATTATTTGATATGATTTTGTTATGAATTAAGAATGCCCTTTATGTCATTTTACATTTATCAGCTAGTTGAACCGCTAATTTTACCAAACACTTCAATTAGCTTATAAGCTATCTCTATAAAAGTGTTGAAAACAAATTACACGTTTTCGTCGAAATTTAATTGTACGTGGTTCCTGGTAAATAGGTATTAGTGGAATGATTCAAGGAAGTTACTGAGTGATGGCCAAATGAATAAATAAAAAATAAAAATATATGGAGAAGTAATAGGAACTGATTTTAATTCCTGACAAATCCTATTCAAGCAAGCCATCCACTAGAAATTTGGTTTAGTGGAATTAGACCAAGTCAATAACAAAATGGAAAAAACCAACAAATATTATCGATTAAACAATTTTCTCTTAAACATTTTTCTTCCAAGACTTCCAAGTCAATCAAAATTTAAAATAATAATAACAACTTATAAAATAATAGTAACAAAGAAAATCCCTAATAAATCATCACTTCTAAACTAAATTAAGTGGAATAAATTGAATCACATTAATTACATTTAATAAATAAAATAGATAAACTTAGTTATATAATTTAATTAAAAGAAGGATGCCACAATTTTCTTAACGCATAAAATAAGTTGTAAAATAAATAATAAATTAAAAGAACATATATAAAATATTGGAATGTGTGTGTGTGGTTTGTCAATTTTCGTTACAAGGAGCTATTTACCAATACTCTAATTCTTAATTGGTATTACTAATGTTTCATCATATCTATGTTTAAATTACTTTTAGGAATGTCATATAATCCTACTAATCTACCAAAAACTGATAGAGAAAGATGTGATGTATGAAGAGTCAAAGACCCTTGCTATTAAATCGGCGCAACACTCTCAATTTATAACATTGAATCTTATATATGTTATTTAAAGGAATCTAGTTCAAGACTGTAGTTCGAAACCACTACTTAATTCACTATAACTATACTTTTTTGTTTTCCTTTAAAACCAAAAGCTAATATTGAAATTTGTTCGTAAATGGTTTGATGACGACTTCATAAAAGTTTTATACATTCAATCGTGTTTTGCTCACAAAATATTCAACATAATGAATTAATACTATTATATGACCAAAAAAACGATGTTTTATACCAACACCTAACAATACACAATATTTGATGATGTTTGATGATGTTTTATATCATTGAATCAATGTTTGAAATATGTTTACATGTATTGTGCGGCAACAACCAATTCAATCAAATTCATTCATAAATGTGGGGAAACCAATAATTCATACTTAGTACGGTAGCAGTACCAATATTTCATTTCAACTTAAAATACTTTTAGGCATGTCAAATAGTCCTGCAAATCCACCAAACCGATCAAAAGCTCTCCATTTTCAGCTTAAAATAAATAGCTATCCACTTAGTCTAGAGAAACATGTGACTTGTAGACCCGTTTTTAATAAGTTCTCAATTATTACTGACATCTAACCCAAATTTTGTACCTTTTCAACATTCAATAAAATAAGGACATCTAATGCCCAACAAGAATCTATTATTTTTGTTAATAATTTTAAATTACAAATTAATTTGACTACATGCAATATTTTTCTAATCTAATTTGATGATATTTTTCTACTATTATATAAACAAAAATTTTACTCCATATGTCCGATATTATTTGGCATAATTGACTCTGTCATGCATGCACTAATTACAAAAACCACTTTTTTAATAATGTACAATTTTGATCTTCAATATCTTTAATAATCTATTAGAAAAATTATAAAAATTTGAGAATTTTAAAATATTTGTCGAGACGAATCCAACAACATCTTTAATAATCTATCTAATTAGGCAGCACATTTGTTTGACTTATACCTTCAACTCAAGGGTATGGGTTTAATTCGATTGCAAACGTGAATAAAATGAATTTGGATTTGGATTGCATGCAGTACCAAGTACAAACTTATCCAATAAAATACTTGATCTTTCGTTCATCGATCGGACGACGGTAATCAGACAGTGTAAATATAAAGTAATTTAAATAACAACAACAAAAATGTTTAAAATTTGGATTTTTTTATCTTAATCGGACGATCAAATCTCTTCTGACTACATGTAGTTTTGACTGGATATAATTCAGATCCGAGTAAACCAGTGTTGCACCATTTACAAATTTTATTTGGGAAATGTTAACTTGTACCCTTAGGGCACATGTTAAGAATTCTAGTAATAAAAATTATGTATTGAAAATTGTGTTAATTTATTGCTCAAAATGTTAAATATTAATTTTTTTCCAATAAATTCTTACCATTAATGGAACGACATTAATATTTAACATGTACCATAAGGGCACAAGTTAGCATGACCCATTTTATTTTCATCATTGGATCAATAAATTCTACATATCTCATTTAATATAATGATGAGATTTACTCCCTCGATCACAATAATAGTCGTTTAAGGTTTGTGGCCGGTAATTAAAGAAATGATTAATTGTGTTGATTTCAATGGTAAAATCAATATCTTTTACTAATATCCTTATTAATTGTAGTTAGTGGAGTAGTTAGGTTGGATGAAATTCAATAAATAAGGGTATGATAGTGGCAAAAAGAAATAAATGAGGGAGGGAGTACTATTATTTTAAGACATAAAAAATTGCTAAGGAGACAATTATTGTGAGACGGAGGGAAAGGAGAAAAAAATTTATGCATGGTGCAAGACTTGTCTCTCTTGTATACCATATAAATATTATCTAAATTTTAAGATGTGTGTTTTGATTCTAATGAACTCTTTGAAATCCAATCATCTAAACTTTAATAAAATATTGCAACAGTTTATCTTGTAACAGAACAATCTATCTTGTAACATAACACAATATACTAGAAGATATCACTCATCATGAAATGCTACAAAAACCTAAAATTGGTCATATTTATAATTTCATTTTATATCAATTCCATGCATAAAACAAAACACCAAAGAAATGAGAATAATTTACTCATTGTTGTCAATTCAACCTTAATAAATTCATTCATTTAAAGCTTATCACAAAGAGATATTACATTACCACCAAGAAGTTTTATTTAATCTCCCTTATTACATTACCACCACCCAACTATGGAATGATAGATTTTGCAGATGGATTAGGAGTAGTAGAAGCAATATGAGCAGGTGGTGGGGGACAATGAGGATATAAACAACAATGAAACCAACATACTTTCTTCGATTTCACACCTTTATCGAACTCTCTTCCAGCACCAACAACATAAATCAACAGACTTTTTCCAGCATCAACAACATGAATCAACATATTTCTTCCAACACAAGCACATTGAATTGACATGAGAAAAATTAAAAACACAATAGAAGCCATCATTGTCTTCAAAATTAGACTAACTTTGTTTTGTGTTGTGAGTATGGAACTACCTATATATTAACTCCAAAGCACTCCAATTTATAGAACTGATAATGGCATAATGGTCAACTAGTAGGAGTTTGATTTCTTATATCGTGTGGGGCCAGATGGTATTTGTAGTATTAAGTAAGTAGTAAATTGTGTGGGGCTTAGTAGTAGTATTAAGTAACATCATTGGATGCTTATTTAATTACTATTGTTAAAACTAGCGAAAAGACGCTCTTTTTATTGTCTTAACGTTTGAAAATTATGAACGGTGTTTTTTTTATGAAATTTTAATTTTGATTAAAACTAAAAATATAAATGTTTGTTGCTTTCAAGTTATAATAAATCAAATTAACCATGATCATTTATTTCAATGACACCACCAATATAATAAAAATATAATCTAAATTTGTTTTTTTAATGACACCAACAACAATCTTTATTATTGAAAAAATTGTTTCAGGGTATAATTTGGGTAATGAAAAAGTATGTATAAATATACGCATCTAGTTTGTTACACTTTTTAAATGATAAAGAAAAAAAACCAGACATATATATATATATATATATATATATATATATATATATATATATACATACGCACACACACATCCCAATATATTTATATATGTCATATATGTCCTTTTAGTTTATTATTTATTCCACAACTTATTTTATGCTTAAGAAATTTATGGCATCCTTCTTTTAATTAAATTATATAACTAGGTTGATGAATGTGTCATCCTTTGTGATTAAATTGATGAATGTGTTGATCTCAACAATGTTCTTGAAAATTAGGTTTTAGAAAATATTCAATCACAAATCATATACTACCTCAGTCCCTATATATAAGACCATTTTGTCAAAATCACGGGAATTAAGAAGGTAGATATTTGTATTAAAGTTGTTTGTAATCACTATTATTTTTACAACTTTATCTTTTAAGACAGAGAGTTAGTGTATGTTTTCAACATGTTATTTATTGTTGATTGAAGAAAAAGATGTATAATAAATAGGGGTATGTATGTCAAGAAATAATTATTGTAGTTGAAAATGACAAAGGGATCTTATAAAAAGTGACAAAAACTTCTTCAAAGGGTTTTATAATTAGGGATGGAGGTAGTAATTAACCTTATTTATCATTACTCCCTCCGTCTCTAAATAATAATCGTTTAAGGTTGATGTACGATTATTAAGGAAATGATTAATTGTGTTGATTTTGATGGTAAAATTAGTATTATTTACTAAAACACCCTTATTGGTTGTAGTTAGTGAAGTAGTTAAGTTGGATGTAGTTCAATAAATAAGGGTATTATAATGAAAAAAATAATAAATGAGGCATTGATATTCTAAAGTGACAATTATTTTGAGAAAAAAAAGGGTACAGAGACAATTACTGTGAGACGGAGGGAGTATCATATATCAAAATAAATTTGTGGAAATTAAAGAGTAAGGTAAAGAGAACACCGAATTTATAAAGGTTCCCCAATCTTCCTCGCTATGGGTACATCCTCTCTTCGTATAAAAAATATAAATCCAATAATCTAGCCTAAATTTCATTTTAAAGTAATCCTCTCATGTCTCATGAATTCATTAATCAATGCTTCTTTCTAATTTTGTAAGCAAATGGTCACAATTAAGCATAATCATAAAATATATTGGTGTCTGTAAAGAAAATACGGGACAAGGAACAACTATTATCGACATAGTTGCATAGTTTTAAATTGTGGTTCGCAATAAAAAGAATTTTCACGTCTCGCAATGAAATCCAACCACAATTTAAACTACAAAGGGTTCGCAGTGTAACAAAATTTGCAATCATAATTTCATATCATGCATAGTGAAACTAAAATAAGATTATTGAGGAGTAAAATAATTGACTAAGTTCAACCATTAACCAAAACTAAGGATTATGCACATACAGCGAGCCCCATTCATTTTGAAATTGTAAAATGGTCTAGACTCTTTTGTTTTACAAATATTGGCCAACTCGACCAAGTATATCTTTGTTTTACGACATCTTGCACGAATTGTCCCCGAAATTCGTTATTATAATCAGTAGTAACTGGGGATGTTACAACATGTTGTTCTTTTGGTTCAACAGAATCTAGAACAACTGCATTAGTTGACTCAATTGCAATAAGATCAGAAGCACTGATTATTGTTAGCCCAGTTGCAACAAGATCGGGAATAACAACTGTATCTGGCCCAATTGCATCTGGATCAGGAACAACTATCAATGGCACATAATTCATGTCACTTTCCAGTGACTTGGGTGAACTTCAATATCTTGTTGCGCACAATATATTATTGGATTACGTTTCATAATTCATTGAATCGTTAAGCAGGTTCAATCCTTCCATGTTTAATGATAAAACATATGCATTCTGGTGGTTTTCTTCGTGATATACTTGAGAAGTTCCCATATGATCTTCAATGCTACCTACATTATAAAAATGATTTTTTCTTGGAATCCTCCTTTTTCTCTCTGTAATTTCTGTTAGTAGCCATATACCATTACCATTCTGAGGTTTCTTAAGCACTTGACTAACAGAATAGAGTGTACTTTATTGTTTTCATTCTAATGGTTCCAAACAATTTTACAAGTACTGTAATTTTATGTCATTCATTTTCTTTTCATGTTCCTTTATCTAAAAATACAAAAAAAGTTGCTCTTTATCATGTTTATGTTTTTCAATATTGGCTTTCAAAGTCTGTTGTTCCAATTTTGTTAGTGGAGCAGCAATCCCTTGGCCATTAGCATTCTGCAAAGAATGGTTATGAACAACTTTGTGCCTATGGATATTCTTCATACAAAGTGGTTGATCTCTTACAAAATCAATGTTTGCAAATCCCCTTAGCTCTTTATTAACTTTTTTAAAGCCTTGATCAAACAAAAAACCTAAACACAGCTCAAGCAATCAATAAAATTTAATGGATGATAAAAAGCAAAAAAACAACAACAAAAGATTAAAGCATTGTTTGGATGAACAAGTTAATTAAGTGCTTATAAACACTTGTATGATTTTTGTTGTTATTGTTACTGTTTTTTATTAAGTTTGTGGTGATGAGAAATGGTAACGACAAAAGAACAGGGACTAATTCGATCAACAACTTAATAAAGTGCTTATATCATAACCTATGTCTACAACAAAAATCAATAAACTTTACAACTTATAGACATGTTATAAGTTGTTTTATAAAGTCTCTCAATCAATCTCACAAGTGCTTATGAAAATACATAAATTCAAATGAATCAATCTAAACAGGCTTCAAAACAAATTAACAAATCCATGATGATCTATTTTTTTAATGCCATAATCAAATAAAAAACCATAACACAGTTCAAGCAATAAAAAAACCTTAACAAGATGATTAAAAAAATTAAACAAACAACAATAAGACAATAACAAAACATTATACATTAACACAATAACAAAAAAAAAATTAACAAATCCACGAAAATGATTACATAAGTATTATTAAGCTGCGTGATGAAACTTGAGAAGTCATTTTACTTAAAGTATTTAGGCAACAAATCTTCACCAAAATCTATTGAATTCCAAACAATGAAACTTCTATCGGCGACACTCCAAGAAACAATGACATTAGTTAAAGGATCGTCAACTTTGCCATATGTCTTACTAAGAAAAGGAGGCATGTGATTGGAACTACTACCTTGAGCTACTTCCATCATTTTCAAAATAACCCTCAAATCCAAATCTACAATTCCCAATACATAATGATTCCACAAGGCTCAAACACCCTTTATATAGAAGAAAAAAAAATTAAATAACTCCAATTTTCTAAATACAACACAATATTTCTTTTTCTTGCCCTTTTTCCATTTCAATTGTGTTTTACAAATTTTATTTATTGTCATTAATAATTCCAAAATTCAAATTTTCTGAGTGTGTGTTTGGTATAGCGGCGGGGAGAATTGATTATGATAGAATAAAGTTTGAGAGAATTGATTTTGGTTAAAAGTGAGTTGGATGTGAATTGATTTATGTTTTGATACACTTTACTAGAAGTGATTCTTGTGGGTTGATGTTGTTTGGATAGTTTGAATCAAAATTGATTTTGAATGTGTAATGAGTAAACTATCGTTTTAATTGTATTTATAACTCATTCTCATAAAAAAAAAAATTCAACTTATCATACATGAATTTTATTGGTTCCAAAATTCATTTTAAAATAATATTAATTTATAAGAGTTGTTTTTAATAAAAAATAATTATCAATTGGGTGATTTTTAATATAATAATAAAAGCATAAAAAGATGTAAAAAAATATGAGAAATTACACCATTATAAACGAAAATATACGTAAATTATTAATACATGATCATAGATTTCTTAATTAGTATAATAAAATGGCAGGGCTCTAAAGTATATTACATACAGATAATAGATAATATAAGTTCAAGTGCAATATAATATTGAAAATTATTACAAACTAATTATTTAGCTTATACGCTATAATTTAATTGCGAATTAAGTTTCGAGCATGATCCATCTCCGAAGAAGAAGCTACATTGAAACTTTGGGATTGATCCAAGTTAGGTGATCTATGATAATCATCATGGTGAATGACTGTATTTTCATCTTCATAAAGATTGAAATCAACATCCATTTCAGCACTCATTCTAATAAAGTTGTGTATTGCCATTGTTGCGACAACTATATGAAGTTGCGTTTCATATTTGAACTTAGGCATGCGACGCAGAATTGCAAATCTATTCTTCCATACCCTAAAAGTTCTTTCAATTGTGCATCTTAAACTTGAGTGGTAGTAATTGAATACTTCATTATGATTTTCGAACCCACTTGAACGCCTAAATTCAAGAAGATGATAACGTTTACATCTATATGGACCGATGTATCCTATTGGTGTTGGATAACTAGAATCCACCAAATAATACTTATCGTAAAAATAAATTAATTATTAAAATATGAAAATAAATTCATTGTTAATATAACAAATCATATCTTGTAAGACAATATAACATACCTTGAGGAGGATGCGGAAAGTTAAGGTTAGCAGTAGTAAGAGCTTTGTCAAAAACATGGGCATCATGAGGCAATGCTTTTCCAACCAGCTAATACAAAAGTGAAACACATATTCCAATCACATACATCCATAATGTTTTGTGTTGGATATCATTTTCTTCCAATAAACCTTGGTTGCTCACTAGCACTAACTACACATGACACATGTGTACCATCAATTGCTCCTATAGCATTCTTAATATATTTGAAGGAAAATTCAAGGCATGCATGAAGTACACGATGGAAATGTCTACTTACAGTCTCACCCGAATGTTGAAATGTTTCTTGAATCATTCTATTACCGACACCATGACCTACAACGACCAAAAACATTGCAACCATTTCTTCAACCCCCATATGTTTAGAAGACTTTAAATCATGTTCCACCAATTCAATGCAAAGTTTATGAAAAATATGTTTTTCCATTTGAAACATCTCATAACAACGAGTGGGATTCCCTTGCAATATTTCTTGAACCAATGCATGACCTGTGAGCTCACTAGTTCTACATGACTCTTTGCATAAATTTTTTGTTGCATACTCACTAAGTAGTGCAGCCAAAAAAATAGGATTCTTCAAATATATCATCATCATCATCTTCTTCTTGTGTATTGTGTTCCAAATGTTCCTACCAACCATTCATTTTAATAAAGATGGACCTATGTGTAAATCACAATATATAAACACACCATCCATTGTGAAGTAAAGCAAGTAAATCACAATATATAAAATACATGTGCATTGTAAAACAGAATGAGATATTGGTTATTCCACAAAAGACTAATATCACAGAGGTATGTGCTTGTATATCACAGAGGCATTTAAAAGTTTTATCTTCTCTTTTACAGTTATAAATGACTGGTAGCAGACAACAACTTAAGGACACTGTGCTGCTTGAATTACCTTCAATTGTGTAGGATGCATAATGGACGTATAGGATAGCATTAAGGTTGTTATATATCAGATAAAAGGAAGGTAATTAGTTCACAGGTTCCAATAGCTACTGTTAGAAAAATCATGATATAGAAGCATCAACCTTTCAAGCTCATATACTAACACTAGATTACTAAACTAACATAGATAAAGAGAAACAACTAAAAATTTAAAATAGCTAGAAACATGGGAATGCCAATTAAGAAGACAAACCTACAAAAGTGAACTTTAGCATAATACAAGCGCCAAACAGGTTCTGTAAGATGCTCTATTACTTGACACAGATGATAATTTTGTTGTAGTCCCAATCTTCAACACATCTACATACAGAACATCCTTCTGTAGCTTAGCACAAACTGGTTCACACTTGTCTGCCACAAACAATAGTTTCCATTACCATTTAATAATATAACCAATAAGTCATAAGTCATAAGACATATAAAAAATAAAAGAGGCAACCATGTAACAAATTCACTTCATTCAAATTCACAAGGCATAATACATAGGTTTATATCACCATACTACTTGAGTACTTAATAGGGAATTTCTAAAGGAAAATCCAAACATATAGTGCGACATAATGAAGATCTAAACACAAACTAAGCAACCAAATACATAAACTAAGCAACCAAATACGTAAACTAAGTCCAAAAGCATAAGGTAAGTCCAAGACACATCACTAAGCCAATTTTTTCCAAATTACGGCCTCATGAATAAAGTAGGATTGAATGATGCAAATTTGAGCCAAATCAACCTTCTTTCCTCAAAACCACACAGTGATACAAACATCTCCCTAGCTGGCTTAAACATCATTAGGTTACAACACATTGTATGAAACTCTAAATCAGAAGTAACTGCCTCCATGGTTTGAATCTCAGCCATCACCTCACCAATAGATGCATTAACAGCCTCAGCTATTGATGTTGAAGGAGTAGCTTTTTTCTTTCCTTTATGTTCAGTCCCAACAACTCTCTTTCTCTTTTTCCACTACTTTGACTAGAAGCTCCTTGTGATGTATTCAAGTTAATATTTCCAAAACCAGTTGTTGCTCCAATGCTTGCATCTTCACTATCACCCAAGCCTTCAAAATCCAAGCCAACATCATTATCATCATTACCCAAGTCCTCATTAGGCAATACACCACTTGATGGTGCCCAAGCATGCTCTCCATTAGCCACTACATCCTTGACAAGTGTGGTTAGTTGGTGAGTAAAAGGAAGTCCCTTGTCTCTAAACTTTGCATATTGAGGATTTTCCTGCATATTCATAACCTAACATACAAATCTACGGTAAATATAAACATAAAAGTATTATTAAACAAGATATTTGTAATTCACATACCAATTCTTTCTTCTACCACCACTCATCGGATGCATCAACGGTATTCTTCTCAAAATTCCATCCTAATCTAGTAACTTTTCCAAACAAGTTATGCCATACTTTCCATTCATTTCTCAAGCTATCATACCTATCTTCAATTTTACCTTGTCATAATTCAGTCCACTTTGTTCATTAAATTGGGAAACAATACCTTGCCATCCTTTCTTGGTAAAACAAGTACCAACGCGTTGACCCTTGATAACTTGATCCAAACATGCCTTGACAAAGTATTCAGTGGCTTTAAGATCCCTCCAACTAGCTTTGGAACTTTGACCCTCATTGTTAGTTGAAGGGGGATTAGCAGAAACTTTCCTCTTAAGTGAGTCCATAATACTATATACACAAAAGTATGATAAAAAAATGAAAGGCTTAAATATTGCACTCATCCCTGCAAATATGACCCGTTTAAGTTTTGGTCCCTGTAAAAAAAAAATTGTTTTTTGTCCTTGCAAAATTTTTTGTTTCTGAAAATAGTCCTTGGAGGGACTATTTTCAGAAACAAAAATTTTTGCAGGCACCAAAAACTACAAAATGGGTCTAGTCATCATGTGCCACGTATGCAAATCATCACAAAAATGGGGTCAGAGACTATTTTAAAAAACAAAAATTTTTGCAGGGACCAAAAACAATTTTTTTTTACAGGGACCAAAACATAAACGGGCCATATTTGCAGGGACGAGTGCAATATTGAAGCAAAAATGAAACAAACTAAACATAAGCAACTTGATCAAACTAACACCAATATCCTTGTTTTGTGCAGATGAAAATGATAACAGAAAACAAAAACAATACTAGAAGAAGTTCTCTTACTTTGTGCTAAATGTAACTCTTTTTTGTAAAGGTTGAAAATTTTAGGTTAATTCCAAGGAAACGGAACATTTTACTTTGGATCCAATATCCTTTGCAAAACCCTCCGCGCTTTATTTTATTCCGTTACGCCTAGACTTTTAGACTTTAATTAGCTCACTTTAGTTTAGAATAATCAAAATTTCAAAAACATTCAAATATGCAAATACTAAAAAATATTTTCTTATCAAACCTTGGACTTTAACCCAAGTGACTCCCTTTGTTTTTTCCAATCAAACTTCAATGAATCTTAACCACATTTAGACTTGAAACTTTCTTCATATTAAAATTAAATCGCATTTTATTCTTATATGCCATTTCGGCCTCTTATCCTCTTAAAAACATTTTTCAAAACAAATGCATCACATTTTATTCTTCTATGCCATCTCGGCCTCTTATCCTCTCAAAAACTTTTTTTCCAAAACGTTAAAATCAACCTTAACCAATCACTCGGCTTTTTAACCCGAACTACATGATTTTGATCCCGCTTCGGGTATGTAGGCAAAAGATTTTGTCTTTCCAAATCAATAAAAATAACAAAAATATTCTCCTTTCTTTATTCTTTCACACTTAGACTTCATAGGTCATTTTTACAAGCAAGCAATAACTTAGCACAAGATAATTAAAAAGAAAGAGGTTCCTATGGAATACCATAGACGTTTAGGGTGCTAATACATTCCCTTTGCGTAACCAACCCCCGGACCTTGATCTCTTAAAAATAGGGTTTTTTTTCGACCTTTTCCCCTTTCCCTTGGAAAAATAAAAGCTCGGCGGTGAGTCCAAAACTTGAGATTCAATGCTAATCCAATAGCTTAATATCCAAAAATCACCGCGATAGACCGAATACATTAATTATTCAGCAAGCCTAAAAAAATGTTTTTTGCTTATAATGTGACTGTTGGGAGTGTAACAACCCGATTTTCGTTAGATTTATTTTAATTGTTTTTATGTGTGTCTATATATGCTCGTATGTGATTAATTGTCTTTGGGTGCATTTTGATGGGTTTTCGTGTTTGAAGGGTGTTTTGGTCATTTTGGACTTAGGGGTATTTTGGTCATTTTGTGAGCAAGGGCAAATTAGTAATTTCTCCGTGTAAATTATTTTAATAGTGTTTTGAGTAGGAATAGTTATTTTTACTAAGTTACTAGTAAGTGGGGTAATTAGTTAAGAACCGGAAACTATTCGTTATTTTTTTTATCCTTTAAGAGGGTAGAAACTTTATGAATTGGTTAATGAGTGTTTTGAGCCCATTAAGACATAAAGGCTTAAGCCTAATAGTGAAGAGCCTATTTAAACCTCAGTCATTGAGGAAAATTAGGTCACTTAAAATCATTTGTTCATTTTCACAAAACTTTTGAGAGCGGTAGAGAGAGAAAGAACTAGAAGAGACGAAAAAGGGTTTTGAGGAGAGAAGAACTTGGAGAGCAGGAAGGGGGTAGATATTAAAGGGATTGGAGCTAAAGTGAAGCATAAGCTAGGTTTCTGAAGATTGAGGTAAGGGGGCTAGTTTTCTCTCATAATCTCTTAGTATAATCTCTTTTCTACTTTTCTCATGAGTGCTTAATTGTGAAAAGTGTGTTGGAACAAGGGTGTTTCACAAGTCACCTATTGAGTTTTGACAATAACAAGGTATTAAAAATAATCAATTGGATATGCTAAACAATTTGTTCAAGTGTGCAGGATCCATAATCAAAGTACTATTCTTAGAGATTCTGATTGAACAAGTTCAAGAGCAAAGGAATTTATTTGAAGCTTAAAGCATCTGGAAGACTGCGTTTGAAGAACTGCTTCTGAAGTGCTGCGTCTGAAGAAGAGCTCCTGAAGACACGTCATCAGAAGCGCTAGTTATCAGAAGCAAGAACATCAGAAGCGCTGAACATCAGAAGCATATCTCACCAGAAGCT
>Ga0228711_1007467_pt1 | contig 15835 bp, 14 predicted proteins | sample MedpolnodulmetaG_2_FD_177996 | JGI IMG/M metagenome (GOLD analysis project Ga0228711, IMG submission 177996) | Root nodule microbial communities from Medicago polymorpha collected in Santa Monica, California, United States - brown nodules | ecosystem: Host-associated > Plants > Roots > Nodule...
CTTTCTTCTTCTGTTCTTTACATTATCCGCTGCACATAGACTCTGAACTCACTCAGACTCTGAACTACTTCAGACTCTGAACCTGAGGATAGTTATCTAGAACGTTAAGGAAGAAGTTTCCAAAAACACAATTCAACCCCCCCTTCTTGTGGTTTTTCTCACCTTCAGTGTGAACCATCATTCCTTGTACAACTGACTTAACCAATTGGACTCTGCATGCAATAGATAGAAGATAGGCTTTCCAGGAAGCAAGTTTAAGTTTGATTTTGTCAGCAATAGGTTGAAAGTGAATGGTATTAGGTTTACCCTTAAAGATTGGAACACCCATGTAAGTGAAAGGCAAAGACCCAATATTGAAACCAAGCAGGTTAACCACAGTGTTTAGCCTATTGTTTGAAACTCCACTAGAGAAAATAGAAGATTTCCCAAGATTAATGACTTGACTAGAGCAAGAGACATACCTTGTAAAAAGATCCTTTAATGCTTCAAGACTAGACAATTTACCTTTACAATAAACCATCAAATCATTTGCATAGAAGCAATGGGAGGGAATTTGAGTATGTCTTGAAGCTTTTATCAATTATACTTTCCCATCATCTACAAGTTTCAAAATACCCCTACTGAGGACTTCCTCTTCTAAACAAAATAGTAAAGGAGATAAAGGATCTCCTTGCATGACGCCTCTAGCACACTTGAAATATCCATGTTGAGAACCATTGATAGAAATAGACATGGTGGCTGATTGCAGGATAACACTAATCCAGTTGCAGAAAGTCTGATTGAATCCAAAGGTATGATAAATTTTATAGTGCAAAAACACTTAGAAATATTTTTTACAAAATTTCAATATTAGAATTTCTTAAGTGTCAGAAGTCTATTGAGCTTTAAGTTAGTTTACCACTCTTTGAGTATAAAGGTGTAAACACCAATCAAATTAATTTGAAATTTTTGATTGTAGACGTCCCCAAATTAAGGGAAGGAAATCTTAGACTTGTGTGTCGAAGTAATTGTAATCTTGTGTGATTATACTGAAAAATCTCTTAGAAGTATAAGGAGACTGGACTAGCCTCGGTTTGTGGGGTGAACCAGGATAGTTGTTTGTCTTTCTATCTTCTCTATTTATCTTTGTTTACACTGCTTTATTTAACAACTTAGAAAGAGATTAAAAGAAACACAATTCAACCCCTCATTCTTGTGTTTTTCACCTCTAAGCTGGTATAGATGGTAAAAATGCTCCACCCCCTGAGTGAAACACGTGATAACACCCCAGTCATCATCGTTCTAACACGTTTCACTATAAAGAATCTAATCTATTCACATGTATTTGTACGCACACATCCATAATGAAGTGGTAATGGCTCTCACCTAAGCATGCAGACAAGATCTCCTTCAAATATTCATGAGGAATTTGGGCATGCCTGTTTAGGTGCATTTTTGTTGATGCTTAATTACCGTGAGATATTACTCTCTCACTAGTTCAATGATATCTGTCTAAAAAAAGACAAAATATTCAAAATTTATTAAGAAGATAATACTGAGTCGGTGAATTATATTTCATTGGCATGCATATTTCTGTATACAAATATCAAATCATCTAAAAGTAAATCTCATTGTAGTTTAGAAAAGAAACTCCCTCACAATATTCATAGAATTTCAACCTTACACGTTATTTATGTATTAAAAGATAAATTAGTTTACAAATATGAGTTGAGTCCAATATAAGATATTAGTCTAATATAACATGACGAATTATAGTTCAAATCTTAACCGAGAGATATACCTATTCTACATGCCTCAAATATAATTACCACATATAAAGAGAAACTATGAGAAATAAAAAATTGAATTATATTCTATAGCTTGAATGATGAAAAACCCCTCGACGAATATATTTATCCTCACTCAATGATCAAAACCATAGAGAAATAAAAGACAAATGGTAGATTCTACGATGGAAAATTCTATTTATCCCAAAAACATTATTCATGACAAAAAGCATAAATGTAACCGCCTCATCTATTTCAATATCATCTACCCACATATTCCGCAAAAGCTAAGATCTAACGCTTCACCTTAATTCATGAAACTTCCTGATGTATTTGTTCACTAGATATATCAAGCTCTTCCAGAGTAACGTGTCCAAAGTTTCACATTTCTGTTTTGTCTGTCAACAATGTAATAAACACCACCTAAGAATGTGTATATCAAATTCAACATTGTCGGTTAATCTAGACTAGGGCTGGACAGATTGGGCCGACCTGTCCAAAATCGGTCGGCCCGTGGGAGAAAAATGAAAAACCAGCGGTCTGAATCGGTTTGGGCCGTTTGGGCGGGTGATAGAAACGGGTTCTACTGGTCTATTATGGACGGTAACAGGAGGTGTGGGAAGCACCGTTGCAAACCGAAACCGACACGTTCCCTTAGGCCCAAATAATTTCAGCCTTTCCCCAATCCAGCCCAACACAAAACCCTATTAATACTAAAATTTTCTCAAACCCTAATATTTCATCTTCATCTTGCAGCGCCGTTTCTTCTCTCTTGCCCATGCCTTCCCATAAACACTTCTTGCTTTGAATTTGTCTATTCTCTTTCAAGTCTCCAAAGACAAAGACACAATAGCTTCTCTCTAACTAATAAATCATATTGTTTCTTGCTTCTATATCCAATCTCATCTTCTTTGCTCAGATCTTTATTGTTCTTGTATACATTTCTCCAGAAAGCTTCTTCCCCCACCTTTATTTTTTTGCACTGTATTATTATTTTTTTTAAGTTTTTGCATAAAATTTTGTTTGATCCACAACCGACACAGTCTGCCCGAACCACCCCCAAAACTGCCGAACCGCTACCTGTTGAAACCGAAGATGCATATGGACGAGAATAGTTTGTGATATTGAACTCATCAGTTTTAGGGAGATTTGCATTTTGAACCCAAACCCCACCCGAAACCGGCCGCTGTCCCCCCTTAATCTAAACCATACAAATAAAGTTCCACCTCTTATTTATCACCTTCATGCAACCCTAACACCTCCCACAAAACACTTTGAGGGTACAAAAGTAATCTCACACATCATCCACGTTAGCTGTTCAACCAAACCACACTTCATCCTATAAATACCAAACCACTGTATCATTTTCAAATAATCGCAGACTCACGAAAGAGAAATTCCCGAGAAAGTGAGAGAAACTGCAAGAAAAAGAGAGAGAGAAATAGAAAGAGAGTAACTGTGTCAGTGTCTCCATAATCAGAAACTTCAAAACCAAAAACGACACTACAAAAATGGCGTAAACAGTTTCAAAACAAATTATCACCGCCGCGCTTTTTTTCTTCTCTTTCTCTCAATTTCTTAACGTCGTTTTCATCCTAAGCTACCTTGTACGACATGAATCGGTTAGGGTTAAAAGTTGAAGTGTTTGAAAGCGACGCGCGTTTGGGCGAACTCGATTATTTTCCAGTAATCGCTTTTCAGAATTTTCGATTCCCAAACAACGAGATTCGCATCCACCATAGAACTTTCCGTAGTGAACGATGTCCTCCTCTTTCGATTCTTCAATCGGTTTCCGCTTTCAATGTTCGATGTAAACTCGATTCATCGCTTTCCGTTGAACAACCGCTTTTGATTAATCTTCACGCTTCGATGTTCCATGAAATGAAGGTGAAGTTAATCATAAGCTGAAAATTATGATTTCAACTTTAATTATTGATTATTATTATTATTTTTATTAATTTATTATTATTATTATTACTATTTTTATTATCTATGTTGCATCGAACACATCTGCGCGTGTCTAACACCGACACATGTGATTACAGTCAATTAGTTCATTTACCCAAATTATCACCGTGTGCCGGTGTCTGTGTCGTGTCAGGTGTCTGTGTCAGCGCTTCATTTATTATTACTTGAACTGTTCTAATTTTGAAGATTTGATTTGAAACGGTGTGTTTTAGACGGCGGTGGCGGTGATTGGAGATGAAGAGCTTCATTTAGTGGCAATGCCGAGCAAACGGAAGAAGTTTCCGTGTTTTTGGTGCTATGCAGTTCCGGCTAGACTTTATGATGCGTGTATGGGGATGTTGAATTTGAGGTGTTTATCGATTGTGTTTGATTTAGATGAGACTTTGATTGTTGCGAACACGATGAAGTCATTTGAGGATAGGATTGATGCATTGCGGAGTTGGCTTTCGAGGGAGACTGATCCGTCGAGGGTGCAGGGGATGTCTGGTGAGTTGAAGCGGTATTTGGAGGATAGATTGTTGTTGAAGCAGTTTGCTGAGAGTGATTCTGTTGTTGATGGGAATGGGAGGCAGTATCAGGTTCAAATGGAGGAAGTGCCGTCTTTGTCTGAACAAAAAGTTATGAGGCCTGTTGTTAGGTTGCAAGATAGGAATATTGTTCTTACTCGAATCAATCCTGAGGTTTGTATTCTAGTTTCTTAGATGGAAATTATATCTTTCTATATGTGTGTGATTTTGTTTAATGTGACCTGTGGTTTATGGTTTATGGATGGAGTTTGAGTTGTGGTAAGTGTTTGTTATTGATTTAAGATTTGGATCAATTGATTGGCCAGACTTTGCATTGGTTCGTCTAATATTTGGTTAGTACATAGGAATTGATAGTGCTCTATAACAATGTTGTTAAATAGCTTTTATAGCGTAGCGGAATTTGCACAAACCACCATTGTTCTGCGATACGATATTTAGTACAAAATATTGTTAAATAGCTGCTATAGTGGCACCATATAACTGTTGCATAGCTGGATTTGAACAAACCACTATCTTCTGTAATCCGCAATTAACAATGCTGCTCTATGAACACCAACACTGATACTGTCTGCACTGATACTAATTTGAGAAAAAGGAAGTAATTTAATGTGTGATTTTGTGTGCGATTGTGTTTAATGTGATTTATGGTTTATTACTTTTGATTTATGGATGGAGTGTGAGTGGTGGTAATTGGAGAGTGGTTGTTAATGATTTAGGATCGGGATCCAATAAATTGGCAAAACTTTGCGTTGATTCGTCTGATAGTTGGTTAGGACTTAGGAATTGATAGTGATCTATAACAATGTTGTTGAATAGCTGCTATAATCGTAGCAGAATTTGCACAAACAACTATTGTTCCACGATACTCTATTTATTACAAAATGTTGTCAAATAGCCTCTATAGCGGTGCCATATCACTATTGCATAGCAGAATTTGAACAAACCACTATTTTCCGCGATCCGTAATTAACAAAACAACACTGCTCTATAAACTCCGACACTGAAACTGTGTACACTGACATTAAATTGAGAAAAAAGAAGTAATTTAATGTAACCACATGTGTTGTAGTATCGGTTTTGGATTACTAGATACGTCTTCAATCTGAAGTGAGTGTCGGTATTACATAGGTAGTGCTTAATGACAAGGTGTGAAAGTAGAACTAGGTTCGTGAGTGGATTTGTCTATAATTAATCTTTTGCAAAGAACCGCTTTCTTTCATGTTGGTTATTTATAGTTGGCTATATCTAAAGCCCAAATGGCCAGATTTCAGAAGTTAGACCGAGTGCTTCCCCTACCCCCAAACAAAAGAAGAACCCCCCACCCCCACCCACCTTTGTTTTTCTATGTCCTCTTATACTTGTTTCTGGGTCACACGGGATAACGTTTTATGTATAGGATTAGTATCAGTGTTGTTAAATAGTTATTGTTCTACAATACGCTATTTAGTACATAAATATTTTCAAATAGTGGCTACAACGGTTCTATAGCACCGCTGCGTAGCGGAATTTGAACAAACCACTATTTTCCTCGATCAGCAATTGACAATAACAGTATTTTGACCTTTGTGTGTCTTGCTTAATTTTTTGAGGTGCATAGGTTGTCAGCTATTTTGTTTTTGGGAAATGTTAACTTGTGCCCTTGGGGCATAAGTTAAGAAGGCAAATGTAGAAGGTTTTTTTTGAAACTTGTGCATTCAATGTCTTAAAAGTTGTAAAAGTTATACTTTCAATATAAAATTTATTTTTAATTTCCATTTTAAGCTCCTTAGGGCACAAGTTAACATGACCCTTTGTTTTTTTACTTATTCATTCCTGCTTTACTCAGATATTGGGGTTTACTTTTAAATTTTTTGGATCAGAGACAAGTAATTTATTCTGTTATTTTTATCTCAATAGGAATGCACTGTTACCAATGCAAAAGTGAACTTTAAGAATGACATGTTTTTTTGTGTTCTATTCATGTGGTATAGTCCTCCTTTTGGAATCTTGTATTTAGGATGATTGGTCATTTAAGATTTTTTTGGGTTATTATGTTTTAATTTTTGTTGATTTACTATTGTAATTTTGGTTTGTGCAACTTTTTGGTCTGTAGCAGCTTCATATATGTTCAAATTAAATGCCCTTCTTTTTTTGGAATGACAATTGCTAGTTTGTCATTATATGTTAGTGTCATGTCGTGGGTGGGAGATCTTAGGCATTAAGTCTGAATGAATGTATATTCTAACAATTTACTTGGGCGGCCATTTTTGAAATCAACATCATTTTGTTTAGTTTTCCAGTAGCCTAGCATTTTTCTTTCCCCCCTATTGAGAGTTAATTAATAGGATAAAATGTAAAACCGGCAATTTTTCTATGAATTTGTTTATATGCAATGTAGTTGTGTTTAAATTTAATTGGTGTAGCTGTGTTCGGTATCATTTTGATATGCCTAGGACTGAATCTCAATTATTGTTTCTGTACATAGATCCGTGACACTAGTGTACTAGTGAGGTTACGACCTGCTTGGGAGGATTTAAGATGCTATTTAACTGCAAAAGGACGCAAGCGGTTTGAAGTGTATGTTTGTACTATGGCTGAAAGGGATTATGCTTTGGAAATGTGGAGGCTTCTTGACCCAGGGGCACATCTTATAGGTTCAAAGCAAGTTTTTGATCGGGTTATTTGTGTTAAATCAGGTACGGCTCATATTATTTACTTAGTGTCTGTACCTCCTTTGATACTTTTTAGATTATTGGAGTTGAACTTGTATTGAAACCTTATCAACATTTTAAATTTAAATTTTTCTATGGGATCATGTTGGTTTTAGTAACAAGTGCAAGTTATGCAGTGTTGTTATTCTTATAGTGGTTAATTTATTTTTGTTGTTGTTGTTGTAGTTGTAATCCTTATGGAATAATTTGCAGGCTCCCGAAAATCTTTACTAAATGTTTTTCACGATGGTATGTGCCATCCAAAAATGGCAATGGTGATTGATGACCGTTCAAAGGTTTGGGAGGACAAGGACCAGCCCAGGGTTCATGTCGTTCCCGCCTTTACTCCTTACTATGCTCCTCAAGCAGAGGTACTTCCTTACATATATTATAAAGAAATATTTTCTCTCTTACTATGCTTGATTGAGTATTAAGTTCTTTTTGTTTTTTCCCCATTAGACAGCCAATGCTGTCCCAGTCCTATGTGTAGCAAGAAATGTTGCATGCAATGTCAGAGGTTGTTTTTTCAAGTAAGTCATACCATCAAGTATTTTATTGGCTCAAATATGCTTTTCTCTATACCTTTAATCTATTGTCTCTGTGCAGGGAGTTTGATGAGAACTTTTTACAAAGAATTGCTGAAATCTTCTTTGAAGACGAGGTTGGAAGTTTACCTCACCCTCCGGATGTGAGCAGCTATTTGATGTCTGAGGTATTGGATTGGAATATATGTGATTTCATTGATGATTATTAGTCTTCTGTGATTATGTGCTATCATTTTGACATTTGTAGATTCTTGTTTATCTGCTGGTTTAATATTGGCTAATCTAATGGATAACAGGAGGTACCAAATGGTAATGGTAATGCCCCCATCAGTGAAGGAATGGCCGGAGCAGAGGTTGAACGGAGGTTAAACCAACCTGTAAGTGCATGTTTGTTTTAACACAGACAATGGATATTCACGAGCAAAATTATGTTTCCATGCTAAATGTAATTTAACTTTTTACACTGTGTTGTGAATTCATTGAAAAATCACACCAATAAAATACTTGATGTGTGGAGCAAAGTAATCAAGCAACCAAAACAAAGTGGGTAACAATTATAAACACAAGCAAAAGTAGAAAACAGCGAGAGAAAGAAAGGGAGAACACACGAAATTTGTTTACCCAGTTTAGTCCAATACTGACCTAGTCTGGGGGAGAGAGCAGCCTTCTGTTCCACTATAATGATGAGTAATTTTACAAAGAGATATCAAAAAAAGGGTTACAAGAATTAGTCTTCAAACCTAATTCTACCCAAAGTCTCAATCTCTTCTCGTGACCAAGAGACTCGATCCTAACAGTGTTTTGTTCTAGGTGAATCAAAACAATCCCAACCCTAGTGTCTCCCGCTTAGAGAAATCTCTCTAAACCCTAGTTTGTTGTTTGTTTCTAAACCCTTGTTTTCAACCCCCTCTCTCTCAAGGTTTACATATGATACAACGTTTATATTTATAGTAAAAGCATCCCTCATAAAATTAGAACAAATCAAACCCATAAAAATACATTTTATTTTTATGCTGTTGACGAAATCGGGCGCCGTTTTCCTCCATTCGGCCACTGAAAAAGGTCGAATGGAAAGGCTCAAAAACTGAGCAAAATCAGGCACCGATTTATTTTGGTACTTCGGCTGCCGATTTGGTGCTTCCAGGAATCACTAGTTTTGAGTCATGCTACAACATGCTGGTTGACATGGAAGTAACAAGGCTGTTGCTTTTTCCGTTGGATATATTTCACTTACCGTTTTACTATGTAACTACTGTACTATACGACAGAACTCACAACCTTTTCAGTAATTACACGTTCAAAAGTACTCTTGATTGGTATATCCAAACAACTTTCTTTCTGTTAAAAACATGTTTCTAAAAATGTACACAGACATAAATCGCGCCATAGCTAAACCACTTTTCGCAAAATGTGGTGTAATCAAGCTTAAGTTTGCTAACTTTCACAAAAACATACTTTAACTAAGTTTCCTTGTTTCTTTAAGTGTTACTTGCAATCTCTGTTATAGCAACATTTTCTCAAACTATCTAGCAAATCTTGACAGTGTGTTTCTTGTGCTGTGTGTATGTGATGAGTATTCAGGCCTGTAAAGATATGTGCATGGAACATTTGTAGATAGTACAATAATCCTGGTATTTTTGTTATTCTTTTCAGGATGATAAGCTTTCTGCTGATTTAGTCAGTCGGCCCATGGTAAATAGTGTTGAGTTCAGACATGAAACACCTCAGCCAACTGCCGGCATAACTCCAAATGTTGCTGGTCCTGGATCTTCAAGGCCCCTGATTTCTTCTCAGAGTAGTGGACACTTTTCTATGCTGTTTGGGTTTCTATATTGCGGTTTTGAAAATTTATGTTATCTTTTAATATTATCTTTCCCAACCTTGTCTCAGAACCTGGTCTGCTGGGACCTCCACTCAAACATGACGGCAGTTTTATTGATCGTGATAATGACATGAAAAAAGGACTATTAACTACGAGGCTTGGTCCAGATTTAAGAGGTCAAAGTTCAGCTGAACCCCCTCTGATATCAAGGCCACCCATTCCATCATACGGAGGCTGGTTGGTAGACGATGATATAAGCAACAAAACTCAGACAAATAATTGGCCTTTTGCATCTGCTAAAGAATCCAATGTGCTAAAGTCTGAAAAACATCAGGCTCAACCAAAACCCTTTTCTCATAGAATGGAAGTTTCAGCCTCCACTGTTCCGCTCTCACAAGCATCAAAACTGAAGGCTGAAGAGGTTTGTAGATGAATGTTATGATACTTCCCATTTTTTACAATGAAAGTGTTGTTTGGAGTCTTGAAAATGTTGTTATATGCAGGCAACTTCTGTATCTGATTTTCAGAGGCGAAATATTCCATCTAAGTCTCGGCTATCAGGTATAGCTTATTACTTAATTTCTTTACATATATATGAAGGCTTTGAATCTTATTTAATGTTGTTATTAACAATGACAAACTAGGTGAATGTTAATAGAGTAGCGGTCATGGGTGGTTTACTTTAGCTTTTAGATAGATTTTATATGATTGTTTGATGGGTTTTGCCTTGGAATTATTGAGGGCCCGTTTGTTTGGGATTTTTTTCAAAAAAAATCTATTTTTTCAACTAAAAAATCACTTTTTTTTATTTTTGTAGTGTTCGTTTCAGATTTTAAAAAAATCCATTTTGTTAAAAAAATCATTTTTAGTCTCATAATGAAAGCTATTCCTAGTAGCTTTTCCAAAATCTTTTTTTTTTTCTAAATACAAGGAACTCAAATATAAGAGCTTCAAATCCTAAAAAAAAATTATTTTTATGATAGTAAGCAAACATAAATAGGTTTAGATTTTTTTAAAAAATCTCTAAAAAAGAATCTCTAGATTCTTTTAACCCAAAATCTATTTTTTTTAAAGCTGAAACAAACGCACCCTGAAGATTGAATGTATCTTTTAAAAGATCAAGTGCTATATCTGAAGCAGCATTTATTGTTTCTTGCACCTGTCCAATTTTGATAGTTTAAATTAAACCTATGACTGTAATATTCATTAAGTTTAATATTTTTTAACCTTCTACTCTATTTCACCTTTTGATCTTCCCACTATTCTTATTTCGCCTATCTGTAATTGTAAATGATTCTAAATTGTAAATGTAACTGAAGCAGGAATACATCCTTTAGTTTTTTATTTGCTTTGTTTTGACTATTTTATGTAGTCACCTGACCGGTATGACCCTCTTTTTAGTGAGGTTGAGACCTTAAAGGCACCCTTTGCTAACTGGATTAGAATAGGACAGAACGTAAATAACTGAGGAGGCCTGAATTTTGTGCATAAATACGAGATATTCCCCCACTCCCATTCTCAATTTCATGTAATTCTAAAGTTGTCTTACTGAACCTTCCAATCATTTTTCTATCTGCTTTGAAGAGCTGGAGAGTTACAGAAATTTGTACGATCTTGTTTATTAAAATTTTCATTGGCATTTTTTACTTTCTCATCTGCTGTATATAATCATTGATGTTTTGTTATGGACCAAACTCTTTGCAGAGGATGTGATATCTCCAAATCATACATCTTCTAATAGCAAAGATTTTCAAAATGAAGTTGGAAAATTGATCTCTGTACAATCTCTATCTATTGGAGTGCTGCAAGAAATTGGGAAGCGGTGTTCCTCTAAGGTATGCATAGTTTCTGCACCCAAGTGAGCATTTCTTTCCTCTATTTTCGCTGAAGTGCATTTCTATGCATTCCTTTTAATAGGTTGAATTTAAGCCAATTGTAAGCACCAGCAAAGACTTGCAGTTTTCAGTGGAGGTAAGTGAAAGTTCTGTTTCTTTTTAACGATTATATACTACTTTTTACATGTTTTTATTGACTTTCTTGGCTTATGTGTAGTATGTGTTATGTTCTATAAGATGAATTCACCGATTTGTGGTTTTTAAACTGTGAGAAATTATATGGGGTATTTTGTAGATTAATGATTATCAAGATCTGATATATTTTGACTTCCATGATAGTGGCCAGATTAGATCTGTTTTTTATTTGGCTTTATCTCACATAATTTACTTTAGATGCTTTCTTGGTTTTGTACTTTAAGCAATTTATCATGAACTGCTTGACTATTGTTCAATGTCATTTCCCAGTTTTTCTATCGTCATCTTAAATGCTATTAGTTTTGTACTCAATTTCCGGTAAATATGTTATTGTGGCCCGATAGTATGTGTTGCCATTTTTGGTTTCCATTGTTCCTCTTGTTTGCTTGTTGCTGTGTTTAACCTTTGTTAGCAAAGTTGTTATCACATTTTACTTGAATCTGTAATAAACTTCGCTTTAGATCTAGTCTTCTGTTTCATTTTACTTGTCATAACCTATGCTGTAAATTGTCTGATACCTTGGTTTAGGTACTATTCAATGGTGAGAAAATCAGCTTTGGTATGGGCAGGACAAGGAAGGATGCTCAACAACAAGCTGCCGAGAATGCCCTTCGCAGTTTAGCAGGTATGAGAAGTTTGTTCAAGCTATCCCAAAATTGTGTTTGATATTCTTCTGTAGTTTTGAAGACAAAATTAATGGAACGTATGAATGGATATTTATAAATTTTGTCAAAAAAATTATGTATTTATTCTTAACTGTTGCTGCATTTGGTGGTGGGACATTATTCCATGTTTATAATTTGTACATATATGGAGAATTTTCTTTTTCCTTTCTGGTGTGAGAATTGAGATAACGTTTCCATGGTGCTTGTGACAAGCGTCTGAATATGCCCTTGCAGCACTATGTATGCATGTAGAACAGCTCTCTAATTTCTGTGTTGGCGATCTGTGAAATTGTACCTATTTAAGCATTTTAAGCTTATTAAAAAACATGATGAACGCTTAATAGTGAGCTCAAATTGAAGAATAGCCATTGTTAAATGTTTTTCAGTTTGTGATTTATTTGTGTACTTGATTTTTCTCCGTGAGCAAACCCCATGTTCTTGTGTATGTAGAGGTAGAAATCATTAGCATACATTTTCAAGCTGTAAATATTGTTATTGTATTTCCTTCTTTGGGCTTGAGGAACGTTCCTCTACATGGTTCTGATGACTAGTGGTTATGTGCATGTTGGTTGCTTGATGAAATTAGTTTGTTTTAATCTAATTTTGTTGTTCTACATTAATTTTCTTTTAGCCTGTTCTTTACTGAACCTATACTAAACTACTAAATGCATTTTTGGTGTATGAAATTACAGAGAAGTATGTAGCACATATGGAGCCTCAATGTAAAGCTGTTAATACAGAATTTGACAAGCTTTCTCTTGAACATGAAAATGGTTTCTTGTGGGATGTGGTCAATCCGGAATCCGTTGAACTGCAGACAGAAGATGGATTACAAAGAGAAAGTGCTTCTGAGGTGGGGATTTTTTATGCTTTTGGTAGTTGATTTATGACCTGTTTTGATTAAGGAAATAGGTGATGCTTGGATAAGGGGTAATGTGGACTAGATATTCCAGATCGTGTATGGAATTGTGTCGCATCATGTGAAGACTGAATCACTGAATGTGGAGTGAACTGGCTTCATTTCTTCTGCTACTGTCTTAGACAGGCTTCTTAATTCCTACTTGAAAGGTAATGACTTGGTGTCAGTCCTGGTATTCACCCATTATCCAAGTACTCCTTTGTAGTCATTCAGCTATAATGCTGTTGCATGCTTCTAAATCATTGTTGCTTTCCAATTCATTTTGGAATACAAGAAGGAATCAATGATTTTTACTGAATTACTGAATTTATGCTGTGGGTTTAATTATTCTCACAACAGTGGTTTGAGGGAGGGGTCTAGTCATGGAATTTTTACAGAATCAAATAATTGGTACTGCAATATTCACTTAAATTGGTTGTTTTTGGAATATTCATTGCAGTTTGCTGTATATTCTACCTTCGGGGAAAAGGTTGATTGATCTTATGACAATTCACTGATTTTCAGGCTTCAGATGCTGAGACCCGGCCATTGAATCCCAATCCCATCAATCAGCAAATAGAAAAACGTGCCAGCTTCCCAAGGTAACTTAAGCTAACATTTATTTACCTTGTTTTGTGTGGGGAAAAATAATTTTTTATTTATTTTTTAATGGAAAAGGTAGATTTGCTTTTAGCTTAGGTTTGGTGGATTTGGATCCTCTCGAGCCCTTTTGGTTCAGCCCTCTCTCCTTCTCCAAATCAATGGTTAATTGATAATGAAGGAAAGAATAATAATAAAGAAGAGAGAGAAAAAAAGTTAATGAAAGGCTGAGATTAAGGCAGGATGGACAGCATGAGAGAATGAGCATGAGAGGATCCAAATATAGGATTGATTTTTTGTCCGTAATTTTGGTCTCACGCTTTTCCTCTCTACATTCCTGGTTACGTTCGTCTTGCCATAGGTACATGACTTTAACATTTTGTATTTCCTGAATCTTGATCTTTATTTTATCCTACAATGATTTATTATCCATTAGGCAGAATCCAACTACAATAGTTTGAGTCCCTGCCTCCATCCAAGAAGAAAATTGTTCTTCAGTTTTCCCCTTTTGTTAAATCTAAAGATTTTTGAAACCACTAACTTTAGTTGTTGGGGTGAGTGTGACTGTGTGAGTATTCCTTACAACAGGTGTATGTGCTTAGTTTTCTTAGTTTTAATTTCAGAACGCATCATTCTGTTTCTAGCAAACGATTGAAGGAATGAATCTGTTGCTAAATGAACAAGAATTACCCATCACTGCAGCAACTGAAGAATGTACCATTCATGAGACGGCAGTTTGGAGGTGAAATGTTTCTATCTATGCCCTTTGCTCATGTAAAACCTCTAGCATAGTGGTTTTAGATATGCTGAGGGGACCTCCCCTTCGAATTTCTGTTATCATGGAGAAGGGCATATTTTTTCAATTTTGCCCAACCATTTTGAATGTTGTCTGTCTAGCCAAATCATCAATGTTGTAATAGTTCGATACATTTATTTTCTTTTTCTTTGTAATTACTTTTCTTCTTTGTAGTTTATCCACTACCGATCTGCTGTGGTGGCTGAATTTTTCGTGCTTATAGGACAAAACTCCATATTGTAGCTTCTGCAGTCATAAGTCATCCACTGTGAAACCAAACAAACATGTTATTAGTCGGTTTCCTCTGGGTTAGTTGTTCATTAGGAATATACTCAAAACCTAAGGAAAATTTTCAATGGAGGCAAAATGTTTTTACACATGTCCTTTGCTCATGTAAAACCTCTAGCACAGTGGTTTTAGATGTGCCCCTGATAATTTCTGTTATATCCTAGAGGACATCTTTTTTTTCCTGACAATCTTCAATGTTTGTCTGTCTAGCCAAAATTTCAATGTTGTATTAGTTCGATTGTGTTACTTTTCTTCTTCTTTGTAGTTATATTTTCTCTTCTTTGTAGTTGATCCACTAGTGATCCGCTATGGTGGTTGAATTTGTTGTGCTTCTAGGGTGAAGCTCCATGTTGCAGCTTCTGCAGTCACAGGTCTTCCACCGCAAAACCAAACTAACATCTTTGTAGTCGGTTTTCCTTTGGGTCAGTTGTTCATTATTAAGGATTTAATTTACATTCACTGATGGTTTAAATTTGTTGCACTTTCGGTTAATCAGAACGGTTTGATCAATGAAACTTTTGAATTTCATCATATCTCTTATTTATTAAAGTTAACCCGACGCTAATTGTTGTTCTAAATTTAACCTAACCCTGATGCTTAATATTACTATATTACCCCTAAAAGCAACAATTCACTCCTAAATCGCTCCTATTTTTTTGAACAAAACAAATCCCTCCTATTTTTTTGAATAAAACAAATCACTCCTATTTTTTCTATTTTTTCTCTTAGTACTTGAAGTTAACCCGTAAGAAATATTTTGCCCTAGATTTACCCTAATTTCTCTGCTTAATTTTACTATATTAACCCTATTTAATTTAAACAATGGAAATCAAAATAAACAAATCGCTTCACCAAAATAAACAAATCACTCCTAATTTTTCTACATAATTTTACTAAACAAATAAACACTATTAACAATATATTAACCCTATTAAATTGCGTCGAAATAAATGTTAATATTTCTTTCATCCAATTTAATTTCCAAATTATGCTCCCCTTCTGATTTGTTGCGCCGATTCCTATTCTTAAGGCACATTCAATGCATTATTTTTGTAAAATAAAAAATAAAGAAATAAAGAAATGCACTCAGCATTGAAAATGAAAACAAAAACAGATAATTTTCATACTTTTTGAATTTCAACCTTCCTAACCTTTTAATATCCACTCATCCATCTGTTGTGCGTTTCCAATGCAGGTAAATGCAGCTCTCATTTTTATATCTCTCAAATCTCCACCGCTT
>Ga0228711_1007468_pt1 | contig 15828 bp, 14 predicted proteins | sample MedpolnodulmetaG_2_FD_177996 | JGI IMG/M metagenome (GOLD analysis project Ga0228711, IMG submission 177996) | Root nodule microbial communities from Medicago polymorpha collected in Santa Monica, California, United States - brown nodules | ecosystem: Host-associated > Plants > Roots > Nodule...
TAGAAGAAATGATACGAACTTGTCGTAACTTTATGATTTTGATGATTTTGTCGTAGTCGGCCGGTGAAACGCACATGTATATTCAACTACACTCATATGTGATCTAAGTGTATACATAGTCGAGGCCTTGGAGTTTATTTACTTGGTTTTGGTTCATTTGTCTCAATTGTTTTAAAGTTGTAAAATGATAGACGAACTTTGTCGAAAATGATCTTTAAGGTCGAATACTTTGCAAATCTTTTGTGAATAACTTTATATGATTATATGAAGATATGTGAATGATTGTTAGGTGTTGAATATGATGTTCATCATAAGGTGTTGTATTTTCTCCTTTACTTGGATTGTGAGAAATAGTATGATGTTGTTGAATTATATGATAAAGTCGATGTTGGTGAATACATATATGTTGAATGATTGTGACATTGTTGGTGAATACATATATGTTACTTAATTGTGATATTGTTGGTGATGCATATATGTTAAGTGATGGTGATTTTGTTGGTGATTACATATATGCTAATTGATTGATAATGATGTGGTAATGACTCTTAATTGAATTATAACTTGATTGATTGTGTGGACGTAAGTACTTGATAATGCAATTGTTGTTGAAGTCGATCAATATAAATGGAAGTTATCCTTTATATTGTTGTTGAATATTTATGAGGTGATTTTGCATTGTCGAGTATTTGCTTGTATGTCCATGCATCATAGTCATGTTGAGTATTGATGTTGTAAAAGAAGGTTACTCTTTTACTTCGGCGATAATGTAAGATAGGCGTGAAATCTTACATAAGATGTTTTGTTGGCATCTTGAGGTGACGACCTTTGTTGGTGAATGATACCACATGCATATATGTGTCGGGAATAGGCGCATAGCATAATTGACATGAGTCTTAATTGTTTACGTGTGAATGATGATTGTTTGATGATAAGTGTGTTTGATGAATACATACTTGTGACATTTGGAATTGATTTGTTGATGAATTGCGTCATAATTCATTATGTGACTTGATAAATTTGTGCATTGGTGAAATTTGTTTAATGTTGTGATCTATGTGGATTGGTGTATATGTACATTGGTGAACTTTGTTGATGGTTGTAAATAATTGTACTATGCTCTAATTGCATGCCTTATTTGTTTGTGCTTATACACTTGGTGAATCAATTTGATGATAATTATTTTGATAATAATGATGAGGTGAAATTTGTATATGTATATGTGTGTGTGTGTATGTGTGTGTGTGTGTATATATATATATATATATGATTTGGTGATTCCTTTGATAATTATGATTGCTTGCTTATAACTTGAAATGATGAACTGTACTTGTTGAGTTAAGTATGCTAAATGAAGAATAAGGTGAGTAATCCTTTCATTGATTGATGTTGATAAATGATAAGCTTATGCCGATAACTTGTCTAGAGATTGAATATGATTGCTATACTATGTTAGTAATGTGATAGCTTGAAGTGTATGGAATGGGGGACAATATTCATGTGATGTTAATATTCTAGGAAGGATGGGTATGTATATGTGTTATGCATGAGATCCTTGAATGTTTATGATTGTTTATGTTTGATTATGATTGATGTGAAGCTAGCCCCCAGTTGTCTGTGGTGGACCGCCTACCTATTTGTATGAATGGGTAGACGGCGTGCATGATTAGTTTGTTTGTTGCTTGGTGAGTTGCTTGAGGATAGCGGGAGCTTCCTTTGTTTATTCGTTAGAGTCTTAGATTAGGCTCTGATTATGTGTCAGTCTTTATGATTCTCTGGATTTATTTACGTTATGGAGATTTTGCCCATTTGTCGGGTTTTGGAGAATTTATTTATGGATGTATGTTGATCTTATGACATGTTTACTTTGGTGATGTATGATTTATATCCACTGCGACTGTTGAATAATTTTATAAATGCATGTTGTATGATATTTGTTGAAGATATAACGTCTATTTCTTGAATATGTTTTATTCGCTTATCGCTTTAATAGAATTAGAGCGTTACATCCAGCGTCGTTGTCACGTGTTCCTTGAACACGTGACGACACACAATTTAAATTTGTCAAATCTTGAAATAGCATCATGGGCTCTTTGTTTGTGGCTCTTGTTTCCTGCATATTTTTCCCTTTGTCTTTCGACGGACTATAATTTGATCACCTTTCTAGATAATTCTTGTTGTCTCTGCTCAGTGTTCATATTTTGCTGCCGAATTCTGGCATTTTGAGTCCGCCTTTCCCTTTGGTGTTCCCGTGATCGTTGACCTCGATTATTTTCCATATTGTTATGTTGTTTTTCGAACTATGTAACTGAAAGAAGCATTTAAAAAGTTACTACAAAACCAAAATGAATGGACGTAGTGAGGGCAATTTTGAAAAAGTGTGGATAAAAATATAGTATCATAAGAAATGGAGATTTAGTAAAAATGGTAATGGGAAGGGAATGGATGAATATATAGGATATCAATATGACAACAAAAAAATGTATTATTATTAATTAATTCGTCCCAAATTGATAAATACATTTGAAGAGAATAGGCATATTCTTTCAAGCTGCACAATGGCGCAGACACAAATACCTACGCTAAGAAAATCAATATAGTGATTGTATATAATTGACTACCTTATTCTGAAGCCCACACCATCAAGTACTTAATACGTAGTTAGTTTTGCCTATAAAAATCAAATATGAAAAACGTAAATGGTAAAACATTCGAGGTAAAAGAGATCATAATATATGTAGCAACTTTTTGTATTTTCTTTCATTTTCATTACAAAATTAAAATGATTTGGTCAACGTGTTAGGCTAGTCGTGGAAAATTAAATTTTTATAGAAATTGTTATAGAATGCATGTAAGTAGCAACCAAAAGAATCATTATAAAAGCAACAAAAAAAGAATACATGCAAGTGAGTTAGATGTACACTATTATACAAAGCAGTTATAATCTAATGCAAAAGTAGGTGAAACCTGTGTATTTGAGCAGTAGGATAAAATTAGGTGAATTGGTTCTTTACTTGTCGAGCACAAATTCATTTCTTCCCGGATATCAACAATCTTTCAATTGCATAATGCTTTGGCTGGATGTGTTTTGATAAAGAAACTGAAAATTTAAAAAATTCATTGTACCATGTCTAGCAGTTGTAGGAGTATTAGTTTGTAAGATAGCAGTTTGCCCTTTTTTTTTACTAATCGCCAACGTGAGATAGTAATAGTTTAAGGGAAATTTGGTATTTAAAAAAAAGTCTGCACTAAAATAAAATATTGCCTTTATTAATAGGTATAGATAAACTAGGACTCAAAGTTCAAACTTCTAATTCGAACATCTTCTCATGCAATCAAATGATCATCCATGGATGTATGTTGATTTATTAGCACCACTATAACTATTCACATCTTCTTGTGGAAACGAATCCAAAAATAAGTCATTCCTCTTCAACTCCATTGACAGGTAGTTGTGCACCTAAACAATGAGAAATTTTTGCATAGTCTCGCACTTAACATGTCATCATTAGTCACAACCATAAAAAATATGACACATCATTTTTCTAAATTAAAAATAAATAAATGAAAATTGAAATCATTGTTTATCTTCCTCCACTGATAGTACTTTAGTTTAGAGTCATTGTTGTCGAAAACTCCATTACCAACGAATTCAAAACTTCAAAAGTGCCCAAGTTTGCTCGGCCAAGCAATATAGTTTGCGATGTCAAATTTCTCAAATCATTGATGCTCAAGCATGGATAATGTCAATTATTTTTAAGTTGTTTGTAGACTTATTCTTCATTTTTAATTTTTTATTCGTGTTGAAAAAATTCCATTGGCCTTTGAGATGTTTAAAACGTGACATTAACTGAGCCATAATGAATTAATCATCAATTTTGGTGATAAATTTGCATTACCAACGAAATGTGGTCCAATTTGTTATGTATGATTTTCTCTTTATGCGTTGGTGGTGGAAGTTTCCCGGAGGTTTTCTGTGAGTGTGTGGTGGCCAGCCAATTTTGAAGATGGTTTTCATATTTTTTTTAGATGAAGATGGTTTTCATAAATAATAGGAGAGAGAATCAACTTGTTTCAATTTTTTTATTACGTGTCCTGTTTTTGTTGGTTGTGACTAAAAATAACATGTTAAGCGAAAGACCATGCAAGAATTTCTCACAAACAATAGTAAACAAATCATAAGTTTAGCATATCAATAAACTAACCTACCATAAAAAAAATGCACATAAGTAATATCTCATTCTCACCATCCTCGTTGTCTAAACCAACTATGGGAATTTATTCCTCATTGTAAAGAAAAGTTTCAATCTCATTAGAATCAAGAATATGGGTAAAATTTGTTTCATCAGTGGTCCAAAATTCAATGTCTTCTATCCTCTCATCGTCGATAGGATCATATGCTCCTTTTTTGTTGAATGCTCTAACAAATGAGAAATATATCAATTGAGAAGTGGTATTCAAATGATAATATATAATGAAATGTAGAGGATTGAAGGTCAAATATTTAAAATAATTACATACCAATTTTTTAAACGCGAGTTGTAATGCACAAACACAAGATCATTCAACCTTTGATGCTCCAATCTATTCATCTTTTTTGTATGAATTCTCTCAAAGACACTCTAATTTCTTTCACAACCAAATGATGAAGCAGTTTGACTTAAAATTTTAATTGCTCAAGCTTTCACCTTTGGCACACTATGCCCAAAAGTCTTCTACCACATATCTAACAAAATCATAATATATTTGAAATCATAATCATTATGATAAAGTAAAGATGCACAATTTAAAACACATTATATAAGTGATACTTACCAGGACGCATAGTTTTAATAGACTGTAGTGTCAATGGTGTACCAAATTCACCATCATTTTCACCACAACGTTTTGTAGCATTCAAGAATTCAGTTTGGTTATCCTTACCCTGTGAAGTCAACACATGAAGAAATCATGCCATAACCTCCGGCTTTTGAGACATGTTATCCTGATCATAAAAGAATGATGGGTTTAAAACATAGGCGGCAACATGTAGTTTTTGACGAAAGTGTTTATCCCACCTTTGCTTGATAATCCTTGTGTAAGGTTTGTACATGGATTTTTGTTCATGAATATGCTCTTAATAACTCTTTTTGCTCTAAACATGTCATCATAGACATAAGGAAGTGATGGTCTATCATCACCATCAACAATCCTTAATAAGTTGTGAGTGGTTAAACAATTCTAATAACAATCTCAACATCATTCTAAAATCTAGAATCAAGGACAACAACAATGAAACCCCTAGCCTTTGGGTATCTATAGTTTCTAGAATCAACAAAAGTTTTGTTAGTTACCAAAGCTTAAAGGTCATGTTGGTGTTGGTGAATACTCCTTAATGCAATAAAGGTTGTGGCAAACCGAGTTGGACCTGGACCCGGACATATCACTTTTGTCCACCTTTTTCTCTTCCTTAACCAAGCTAACAAAAACCCATGATTGTAGACAAACTTTGTAACTAATAATGCACATTTTGCTAGACTTACAACAAGTTCTATCTTTCCTATGTCACCTAAAACAAAATTTAAACAATGTGTAGCGCTTGACGACCAAAAGACACCAGGATGCTTATCATTTAGCATTCCACCTACAGCTTTATAATTAGCTGCATTATCTGTGACAAGATGCACAACAATTTTGGGACCAACATATTCAACCAATTCAGCAAATAGATTATAAAGAGTAGGTGCATCTTTAACAACATCTGAAGCATCAACAAATCATATAAAACTAATTCCTTTAGGACAATAGACAAGAAAGTTAATCAATTGTTTTTTTTATCTTGCCGCCTAACCGCCATGATATTACATCCTGTTTCGGCCCAAAGACTACGAAAACTGTCAACCAGCAAGTGAACCTCTTTTTAAATATCAGATATAATGTAGTTCTCATAGCATGATATCTTGGCCCTTTATAACTAGGCCCAACAGAAGCAATTGCATCAATCATTTGCTGATTAGAATTTGATTTCAAAGAATTCATAGGTATGCAATTTTCAAAGAAAAAAAGTTGCAATAGTAATATCAACTTTATGAATAACTCCTTTACCTGCAAGCACACTCTTAATTGTTGGTTGTGCTCCAAAGGTAGTTCTTGGAGCAAAGAAACTTTTTGTCATCCCTTGAGATGAAACTGCTCTCCTTTTTGTTGACCGTGAGGAGGACGTCACAACCGAATGTGGTATGTCATTAGGGTCATCTTCATCCAACTCCACAACATTGGGTCCAAATGGATGCACATCATCAAATGTATTTGCACCACTCTTCTTCTTTGATGAAATTACATTTAAATTCTCTTGCATTCTAAATTTAGTATCCGCATCCAATTTCTTGCAAGATTTTACTTCACCAACTACTCCAGCAAGATGTAGTTTTATTCTAGGAATTCCTCCACCATGAAAAGTGCTAAAGCAGTGCATACATGTAAATATTTTTCTTCTTTCCTTCAAAAACCATTGTTTGACTGGTATAATTCGCCCATCCTTATATATAGTTTTGTAATATGTGTTATGTTTTGCTTATACTCATGTTTTCTTTTATTTTCGTACTAGCATCATTGGATCCGAATCCCATATCTGAGATCGATAAGATTATTAATGAGTTGTGTGCAAAGTACAAAACATATGTCTTAGAGCTTGATGTTGAATACGTGAGTTTTGTGTTGTTCGGTTACTATTACTTTCACCTAATTTTTTTTGTTTTCTTTGATATTCAATCGACCATTTATTTATTTGTAAGAGTGGTATTATGCTTCCTAGCATGTTTGGTCATGATTTTAGTGACCAGATTGATCGATAAGCTGCATTGGGGATCCTAACAACAATGAGTTTGAGGTGTTGGTCGAAAGGAACAATGGTTGCATTTGCTTGAAAAAATGATGACATGTTATCCGTGATTTTTACAACATTTCTCTTGGTGCTTGGGACAATGATGTTTGTAGGTCTAGGCAAGTTTGGTGTCAACCTTAAGCATAGGTTTGGTAAGTTGAGACCTTATTATAAGTTTAGACCCCCTATGAAGTTTGTAATTGAAAAACATACTCTTCATTTCCATCTTTTCGATGTTGTTCAAACACCTTTCATGCATGATAAGATGAATTTTGAATTACTTCTGACAAGGTTGAATATGGCTGGTTGGTTATTTGATTTATTTGGCAGTTATTTTTTTTTCTTCTTTTCAGATTCGTATATTCCATCAAAATTAATTACTTACAAACTTATGTTTTTATAGATGCTTGCTTACCCATGGTTTTGTCAGATGACTTTGGATAAAAGAATTATTGCTTTGTGTTGGTCGGTATGGCAATGTAATACACCCTAGAGGGGGGTGAATAGCATTTTAAAATTTAAATTGAGTTTGTAAAGAAAGCGATTTTTAGTAAAGGAAAATTACGACTTATCGGATTATGCAAGGTTCAATAACAATGATAAAAAATAACAAGACTATGTTCAAGCTAAGATTAACTTTGAATTGAGAGATTCTAGGTAATCTTAATACAACCCAATATTAACATAATTCACACAAGATACAAAACAAGCACAATCTTAAACCAAACCTAGAAACAATTAATCAAACATAATAAATAACACAATTGTGTAAGTATTTGATAAATTGTCAATGAATCAAAACCAAGGATGATCTTATAGTAATGTGAGATAAATCAAAATCAAGTTTAAAGGATTAAAACTAGATCACATTTAATTTCTACATTATCAATTTATCAAGCTTCAAATACACAATTAATCAAAATTGAAGAGGATAGAGAAGAGAGAAACCACTGAGATTTATAGTAGTTCACCCTTTCTTCCTCGCTTCGGCTACGTCTACTCATCTTGATGAAAAACGCCTCCACCAAGGACTTCCACTAGAATATTGAATGTTTGATTACAATGTATTTACAAGAATTCCTTGAAACTACCATAGTTCTTCAATTCCTATGCAATCACTCCCCCAATCTTGAAAACCTTTTGAAATTGGTGCTTCTTGATGTCTTCGAATCATCAATTACCCGTGCAACCCTTGAAGTTCTTCACTCGAAGTCTTCGACGCTCCGTCCGGAAATTAGATCCCCTTGAACACAAGAACTTTAGAAAGGACCCCCAAGACCTTTGGAGGTGGAATGAGATTATTCACTTCAATTTAGAACCTTGATTAACCCAATCAATTTCCTTGAATGAACCAACTTACAATCCATATAGCACTCTAGCAATCTTATGACTCAAAGAACAAAGTGATTCTAAGAAAAAATGTTAGATCTTGAAGAATATATGAACAATGAGGATTAGAGACTCTAGGGAGAATAGATGCAACTGATTAAATGAGTTGAGTGTTATGAGGAAGTGAGTATATATAGAAAAGGGTGGCAAGTGAAAATTTTCGTCCAAAAACAACTATGTTAATCGATTCACTAAATGTGTGAATCAATTCAGACAGCTAGAAGACTTTGAAGATGTTATGTAGATTGAAATGTATCAGACCAAAAATGAATGGATTCGAAAGACCCATGAAGCACTACTACAAAATTGGGAAAATATAGCGCCCCATTAATGGCGCTTTTAACACTAAAGCGCTATAAATCAAAACATGGAGGCTTTAGCTAGAACTTTTTTTTGAAAAAAACGCTTTCTATGCTTCTAACCCTTTATAGCATTTTATTTCAAAAGCATCATTATATGTTCAATAAAAATAATAAATATTTTAAAAAATAGGATTAATCGTATATGGCGTTTTTTGATGGAAAACGCTATAAATAAATCAACCTTAAATAGCTCTTAGTGAGCGTTATTGTATGCTTGAGAAAGATAGCGCTTATAGGTTAAAAAAGCGTTATTTTATAAAGTAATTTGATATACCTGAGTGGTAAAGCATTAACACAATGACCTTCAAGTCCCTTGTTTGATTCCATGGACTCTGTATTTTGTTGTTTTTTTTTTATAAAAAATACTATTAACTAACAGGTCCCCTGTTCGATCCCCTGCATAGCATATTTCGAATTTTTGTTGAATTTTTATGAAATATGGATTCCAGTAACAAAGCACACCTTTTTTTTAAAATATTTTTATCATATATATACAAACCAAATCCAAACTTTTCTAAAAAAAAAAAACAAATCCAAACAAAAAACAAATTGATTGTCCAGATCCCACTAAATCCAAACTTTTCCAAAAATCATATCCCTCTCCCATCCAAAAAAAATTGGTTTCATGGTTCTCACGGAAACCCTAAATCCCCTTCCATCAGTCTCACAGACTCACTCTCTCCCTCATGAGTTTTCAAAAAATAAAACAAAACTCGCCAGAAGTGTTGAACACATACAAATCGCTCTGAAGTGTTGAACTCAACTCGCCGAAAAGTGTTGAACACATACGAATCGCGTTGAAGCGTTGAACACATCTTCACTTCACTCTTGTTTTCAATTTGTGTTTGTAATTTTGCTGTTAGAAGTCAACGTTGTATAAACCAACTTAATTTTTATTTTAATCTTTAAAAAATAGATTGATACATTCCACTTTCAATTTAAGTTTGGGAGGTGAAAACATTACCTTCTATTTCATCCTTTGAAATGAGTTATGGGTTTAAAAATACCCTGCTCCATGAGAAATTGTAATTGGATAATAGTGTGTTTTGTTTTGTTTTGTTTTTTAGTAAAAATTTATTGCTAGTATTAAGCAATATTAATTTGGATTTGAAATATGTACACTTATTAATATATGGAATAAAAAAAAAAAGAACTTAGAATTTCAGTAAAAGAAAAAGAGAACTGGAGTTAGAAAAAAAAATTATGCCAAAGTTTTTTAAAATAATGCCAAGATCTTTCCCATTTATTCAAAACGAAGTTGCGTTGTTTTCATGTTGAGTATCTTCTATGTGTTGTTCAACATTTGATTAATTTTTGTTGTACGTTTCAGGAACAAGTAAAGCTGCAAAATTCTTAATAGCTAACGGAATTACTTATTTTAAAGTACGCTAACAAACATTAGAGATATTTGGGAAATTTGACTATTTCTACTCCAGCCATGTGGTACCTTCTTTGATTGAACCACTTTAGAAAGCCCCCGATTGAAGTTAGGTATGGATGATTTAAGTGATAACATGTATGGGTATTGAGAAGTAGCCACTTGCCATTTTTGTTTGTTTATTTTTCTTGAAGTACTTTATATTGCAAATTTTCACAAATGCACGTTTATGCACTATATTGCCATAATCTTTAGATGACTAAGATTTGATTCAAGTTACAAAGCCAATGAGATTATTATAGTTTTTACTCACTCAAGAACTTTCCTATTAAAACTTAGTTTCTGATTGATAAAAAACTAATCATGCACAAGTTTGATTTATGTGCTTCAAAAGTGCAATTCACAAGTGAAATTTAAGTATAGACTTTCATATTATGTTATATTTTCTATATTTGATCAGGGAAGTCACAATTACCAACACAATTTGGAACAAGTTTGATTTATGTGTTTGAAAACTCATTGATAAAAAACTAAAATTAACAAGTTTGAATTGTATATGGTTTTAGTGTTGTACTTTGATTATTTTAGTTAATTAATTACATGAACTGTGTCAACATGTAAAATATATTCATGTGTTGTTATATATGGCAGAAGATGTTGATATTGTAAGCGTAATAGTTTTGTAACCCTTTTGTAGATAGAAAAATCAATTGTTTCTTAAACTAACTTTAAGAAAAAATGGATAAAACATGGATGTTTGCCCACCGATTTTCAAAGGAATATGAAAATGAAGTAGAAGAGTTTGTTAAGTTTGTCGTGAAACATGTCACAGGCCGCAATCGAATCATGCATCCTTACTTAGGTTGTTGTTATGGAAAAAGAGTTAATGGGGATTTGTTGCAAAATTATTTACTAGGGAACGAAATTGATCGAAGCTACACATGTTGGACAATGCATGGTGAGATGAGTAACAACAACGTTGATTTGGGGAATAATGAGACATCTGAATCAAATTAATTTGACACAAATACATTTTACTATGATCGAGTTGACAAAATTGTAGATGTAGTTGAAGAAGGTCTTCGGGATTATCCTGAAATGTTTGAGAGATTGGTTAGTGATTATGAGAAACCGTTATATGGTGGTTGCATCAAATTCATAAGAATGTCTGCAGTATTGAAATTGTACAATATAAAAGCGAAAAATGGATGGTCTGATAAAAGCTTCATAGACTTGTTAACCCTTCTTAAAGATATGCTGTCAGAGGATAATGTTCTTCCCAATAGAAACTACGAAGCCAAAAAAATGTTATGCTCGATTGGCATCAGTTATGAAAGGATATACACTTGTCCTAACAATTGCATTTTGTTTCGAAATGAATATGCATCGTTAAATGAGTGTCTTAAATGTAATGTCTCTCGATATAAGAAACAAATTATTCTTGCAAAAGTCGTATGGTATCTTCCTTTAATACCGAGATTCAAACGCATGTTTAGTAGTGAAGTTAATGCAAAACATTTGACATGGCACATATATGATGGAATTAGAGATGGGAAGTTTCGACACCCTGTAGATTCACCACAGTGGGCTAAAATTGATCATGATTATCCTGATTTTGGGAAAGAAGCAAGAAATCTATGCTTGGCAGTGTCTACTGATGGAATGAACCCACATGGTTTTCAAAGTATCCCAAACACCATATGGCCTGTGATTTTGGTGATTTATAACTTGCCTCCATGGCTATGTTTGAAGCATAAGTTTGTGATGTTGTCTATGTTAATTTCCTGGCCTTATCAACAGGGAATGATATAGACGTGTACTTGACACCTTTAATTGATGATTTAAAGCATTTGTGGAAGACAGAAGTGGAGGTTTATGATGGATATAAGAAAGAAAACTTCAATTTGAGGGCGATGTTGTTTGGCACCATTAATGATTTCCCAGCATATGGCAGTCTATCAGGATATAGTGTTAAAGGTCAGAAGCGTGTCTTATATGTGAAGAGAAAACTGATACGCTGCGGTTAGATAATAGTATGAAGAATGTCTTTCTCGGTCATCATAAATTCTTGCATTCTAATCATCGCTACTGTGGGTGGAGAAAAGCATTCAATGGAAAACCAGAAAAAGGTGTAGCTCCAGTTGTATGGACGAGTGATCAACTATTTAAAAAGGTGAAGGATATGAGCAATAAATTTGGCAAACCTTTTGCAAAAGATCTTGTTAAAAGCGGATGGAAAAAGAAGTCAATTTTCTTTGAACTCCCATATTAGAAGTCATTGTATGTAAGACATTTCCTTGATGCGATGCATATTGAAAAAAACGTATTTGATAGTATTATTGGTACACTACTAAATGTACTTGGAAAGTCGAAGGATGACATTAATGTGAGGTTGGACTTGATCGATATGGGAATTAGAACTGAATTGGCACCCGTGCACGATGGAAAACTCACATTTTTACCACCTACGGCTCATCCTTTATCAAGAAAGGAGAAAGAAGTATTGTGTCAGTTTCTTCATGAAGTTAATGTTCCAGAAGGGTACTCATCAAACATTAGTAATTTGGTATCTATGAAAGACCTCAAGTTAAGGGGTTTGAAGTTTCATGATTGCCATGTTTTGATGGAACATTTGTTACCAATAGGTATACGTTCCATTTTGCCTGAAAACGTTAGAAGTGCAATCACTAAACTTTATTTTTTCTTCAGGGCGATTTGTATTAAAGTGATCAATCCAGAGAGCTTACAACATTTCAAAGAGAAATTAGTGTTACTTTGTGTGAGCTTTAGATGTATTTCCCACCCTCATTTTTTGACATAATGGTTCATCTAAGTATTCATCTAGTGAAAGAGACACATATGTATGGACCAACTTATATGAGATGGATGTACCCTACTGACCATTATATGAAAATATTAAAAGGCTATGTGAAAAATCAATGTTGGTCAGAGGCTTGTATTGTTGAACGGTACATCGTTGAAGAAGCTATTGGATTTTGCACTGAATATTTGTCCAATGTTGAATCCATTGGACTTCCTAATACATCTCATACGTCATAAAGAATAACTGGAAAAAAGTTAGTTGGAACTAAACTAGTGATGAGATCAAAAACTGAATTGGAGCAAGTACAATTGTATGTTTTGCACAATGATGATGAGGTTGCGCCGTATGTTAAAAAACACAAGGATGTACTGAATACTTTGAACCTAAATAGAAGTGAAAATTGAATAGCAAGGGAAAACAATTGAATTTTTGTAACATGGTTTAAAAATCATATTTATTCAAAGTTGTATGAAGATCATGCTTCAGTTTCAGAACGATTGACATGGTTAGCACGTGGTCCAAATTCACATGTTTATTCTTACACTGGATATGCAATTACCGACTACACATTTTATACCAAAGAACAAGATGATAAAAGCACAATGCAAAATAGTGGTGTCACCCTAGTAGCCGAATCGATGCACATCTAAAGTGTCGAGGAGACAAACCCAACATACACAAATCTATCATATTTTGGGGTTATCAAGTGCATTTGGGAGTTGGATTACACAATGTTTCGAGTTCCTGTATTTGGGTGTATGTGAGTTGATCATAAAAATGGTGTTCGGAATGATGAGCCAAGTTTTTTGAAGGTGGATCTTAATAGAGTGGGACACAAAGATGAGCCTTTTATTTTAGCGTCACAAGCTAAACAAGTGTTCTATGTAACTGGTCCCGCTAATGTAAAATGGTCCATGGTACTTTTGATCAACAAAGTTAGAGATGATAACAATGCAAATCAAGATGATGAGGACATTGAGGATGATCCTTTCTTAGCAAATCCACGATAACCTGAAAATGGTCCTAGTATAGATGATGATTTGTATGTTAGAGATGATCATGCTGATGGAATTTTCATCGATCCATCATTCCATGTAATCAAGCCCCAAAAAAAAAACTTATTGCCACAAAAAAAGAGATTAAAAACTCTTTAGTTCCACATTTGTTGATAGGATGATAATATTTTTTTATACTCTTCAGAGTAGCTTCTTTGTGTAATAAAATTCACTGTATTCATTGTTTCTTAATGAATGTTCATTAAACCATGATAATTTGTGATTAAATTATGCCCACCCTTTCTTCTATTTTCTACTTTTGTTTGAAGAACGTGTCTCTGTTATGAATGTTCATTAAACCATGATTATGAATGTATTTCTATTATGAATGTTCATTAAACCATGAACGTATTTATGTAATTTTTTTCTATTTTCTTATTGTAGATCAATGGAGTATTATGATGAAGACAAGGACTATGATCCTGACAAGGAGGAAAGTGACTCCCATAATGATGAAAACAACTCTACTCACCATGAGATCACACGTGGGATAACCCTTATAAAGAATGTCATCCGCGAAAGAGTTAAAGGAGTCAAATATAAGGTTGTTCAACAATTTGTTTAAAATTAAATTATATGTGGTTTCTTTCTTCTAAACATACCTACAACTGTTTTATCAAATTATTAGGTGTTATGGAATGATTGTAATCAACCAATTGGGCCTTACTCCACACCGTTTGCGAGTTTTGTTGGTGTCGTTGTTCGTAGATACACTCCAATCACTTGTGATCATTGGAACCCCATAAAGAGTTTTTTTTAAGGAAATACATGTATCAAATAGTAGTTGACGTTTGACTGCATATAAATGTTTTTACTTATACATTTGTCTTTTTTATTTTTTTTGTAGAGTTTTTTCCTTAATGTTGATGAATCACGGAAGAAATATGTACTTCAACTTGCTGGAAAATTACATAGATGTTTTCGATCTTATTTAACAACAAAGCATCTTAAAGATGTTTATGGAAATTTTAAAGATCGTCCAACACTTTACAAAAGCCTGATATCTCCGGAGGAATGAGATACTTTTGTAGCTAAATGGAAAACTGCTGAATTCCAAGTTAGAATAATTTATTGACAAGTGTTTTTTATGATATTATATATACATACACACATACATACATACATATATATATATATATATATATATATATATATATATATATATATAGAAAAACACACACACACACACACACATATATATAATTGAATATCATGTTTTGATAATGTTACTTGTTTGTACAAGAATTGAGTGAAAAAAACATAAAGAGAGCGTCAAATCCCCAATACCCATACCGCAGGGGGTGTATGAGATATGCACGCTTAACATAAAAGATAGTGAGTATATATAATCAAAAATCATATCACGACGTATTAGATTGTAACAATACTTCTAATTGGTAAGCATTCTTTGTCATTTTGTAGCTAAAAGTGACTAAATCTAAAGAAAAAAGAGATTGATAAATGTTTAAGGTGGAGAGAAGGGCGTGTGAAGAAGGATGGAATGGTTGATGAAAGTGTCCATAAAGTATATGAAAAATGTGTGATGACAGTCCGTCATATCACATTTTTAGAGTCTTTTAAATTAAGTTTTTAGTCTATTTTATTAGTTTAGTATTTCATTTAGAGTCATTTTAAATAAATTGTGGTTTTATTTATTAATTGAGTCAATTATTTTATTTTATTATTATTATAGTTAGTAGTAATAGGAGCAAAGAAAGAAAACTTGGGTGAGCTTATATTGATGTGCTAAATGGCTGGTGTGAATAATAAAGAAAAAGAAGTGCAAATATATGATTCTAGCTATTTATTCAATATTGTTGTTATTCTTGTGTTTAAAGCTTTATTGAGATTTGAAATGATATTGACAAATACTTTTGGATCTAGGAATAGAATAACAATCTATCTAAGTTTTCATTCTAGACATAGATGTTAATCTTTGATAATCACTTTTAATCTAG